>Ga0209992_10000280_pt1 | contig 70093 bp, 59 predicted proteins | sample 2SBtaG_2_FD_182564 | JGI IMG/M metagenome (GOLD analysis project Ga0209992, IMG submission 182564) | Deep subsurface microbial communities from Kolumbo volcano to uncover new lineages of life (NeLLi) - 2SBTROV12_ACTIVE470 metaG (SPAdes)... | ecosystem: Environmental > Aquatic > Marine >... | reverse complement strand
TTGCGGGCCTGCTGGGCGAGCGACACCGCGCGCATGCCGGGCAGGTCCACGTCGGGCCGGACCTCCGGGTCGCGCAGGTCGGCGAAGGCCGCGCGCTCGGCCCGGGAGCGCTGCAGGTCGCCGCGCGCGACGAGCTCGGCCTGCAGGGCCGCCTGGTAGCTGCGGGCGAGGGGCGCGAGGTCGCCCTGGTCGGGCAAGGCGCTCAGGCCGGCCGCATCCCAGCACGCGTGCACCACTCGCAGGTCGGGGCGCTCCAGGGCCAGCGGCAGGCCGGCCAGGAAGCTCCGCAGGTCCGCGCGCTCCTGAAGATCGGTGACGGGCTCGCTGTCGAAAGGCCGGCGCTCCACCCCGCCCGTCCGTCGCCACGGGTAGGCGTCGTCGTGGCCGAAGAACCACCCGTTGCCCTCCTTGGCCTCGTCCATCAGCAGGTTCAGCTCGTGGTTCCCAGCCACGCACCAGGCCAGCCCCGCCTCGGCGAGCTGGTGCACCCGGCGCACCACCCCCGGGCTGTCGGGGCCGCGATCGACGAGGTCGCCCACGAAGATCAACGGGCGCTCGGCGCGGCCGGCGTGCGGGTCACAGCCGAGGCGTGCCAGCAGGCGGTCGAGCGCGGCGAGCTCGCCGTGCACGTCGCCGATGATGTCCAGGGGGCCTTCCGGGAGAGGCGACACGAGCTGGGGCATGCGAGGGCGTAACCGCGCCTGCAGGGTTCGAGGCGACGCACCAGGGAGCGCCTGGATCCCTAAAGCCGAACGTGGGAGTGTCCGATTCAGGGAGCATGAGATGGTCCAGGAAGCGACCCGAGGCGCCATGGATGTGATCGCCGAGCTCCTGCGACCGCTCGAAGACCCGGTCGAGCTCCGCCGCCGGGCGCGGACCGTTCGCTTCGCGGCGTGCGTGCTCGCCCTGCTCGCGCTGGTCCGCGCGCTCCAGTTCGCGGCGTCCGGCTGGACCGAGCTGTTGGCCATGGCCGAGCTCATCCTGGTGGTGTCGGTGGGGTGCGCCGCGCTGGCGCGTTCGCCCAGGCAGGTGGCGGTCGCCGGGAACCTGCTGCTGCTGGCGCCGTTCGTCGGCCTGTGCGCAGGGGCGTCCTACGTCGGCGGTGTGGGAAGCGGTCCCCTGCTCACGACCGCGGCCTTCCCGGCCGCGGCCGTCCTGCTCCTCGGGCCACGGGCGGGCCTGGCCTGGCTCCTGGTGGTCACCCTCACCCAGCTGATGTTCGTCTCCTGGGGCCCGCTGCCCATGGAGGTGAGCGGCGAGCACGCGCTCGCCCTGGAGACCGCGCTGCTGTTCACGCTCCCCGTGGTGTTCGCGTTCCTCGCGATGTCCTGGGAGATGAGCCGCCGGCAGGCGGTCACCGCCCACGACGCGGCCACCACGGCCAGGGTCGAGGCCGAGGCCGACGTGGCCCTGTTGAGGTCGGACCGCATGGCCACGCTGGGCCAGCTCGCCGCGGGCGTGGCCCACGAGATCAACAATCCGTTGACCTACATCCGGGTGAACTGCGAGCAGCTGGCGCGGGTCGCGCTCCGCGAGGAGGAGCGCTACCTCTCGGACGTCGAGCTCCGCCGCCTGGTCGACGAGGTGGCCGACGGACTCGACCGCATCGCCACCATCACCGGCGACCTCTCCGCCCTCGGTCGGTCCCCCGAGCCGACGCGACAGCTGGTCGACCTGGCCGAGCTGGCCGACGCCGTGGCCCGGGTGGCGATGCCGCAGACCCGCCACAAGGCCCAGGTGCTCGTGCACGTCGACGAGGGCTGCCCTTCGGTGATCGGCGACCGGGCCCGGCTGCACCAGGTGCTGCTCAACCTCGTCATCAACGCCGCGCTCGCCTACGAGACCGGCTGGGCCGAGGAGAACGTGATCCGCATCGAGGCCTGCTGCGACGAGCTCGGCGGCGTGCAGGTGTCGGTGCGGGACAACGGCTGCGGCATGGACGAGGACGTGCTGGCGAAGGCGCAGCTCCCCTTCTTCAGCACACGCGAGGTGGGCGTCGGGAGCGGCCTGGGCCTGTCGGTGTGCACCCGGCTGGTGGCCAGCTTCGGCGGTCGGCTGGAGATCGAGAGCGCCGAAGACGAGGGGACCACGGTCCGCATGATCTTCCCGCCGTCGGCGGTGGGCACGATGGAGCCGATGCCGGTGAAGGCCGGCCCCATGGCGCTCGTCGGGTGCCGCGTGCTGATCTGCGACGACGACCCCCTGGTGGTGCGCGCGCTGCGCGGGGTGCTGAAGGACATGGACATCATCGCGGTCACCGACGGCGCCGAGGCGGTCGCCATCGTGGAGCGCGGGGAGCCCTTCGACGTGCTGCTCTGCGACGTGATGATGCCGGTGCTCACGGGCCGCGACGTGTACGAGGCCTTGCGCGTGCTGGGGCAGGGCGACGAGCACAACATGGTCTTCATGACCGGCGGGGTGATCGACCGGGACCTCACCGACTTCCTCGATGCGATCGACAACCCCGTGGTGCCCAAGCCCTTCGACTACACGCGGCTCATGGCAGCGCTCGCCACGGTGGCGCGCCCCGACGTGAGGAACGCCGCCTCGTAGGTCGACGGGCACGCGTCCGGCTTGAAGCTCCCCCGCAGGTGGCTACTCGTGCCGCGATGACCACGCGCTTCCGACTCCGGCCCTACCAACGCGAGGCGATCGACGCCGTGCTGCGAGCGCGTCGGGCCGGCACCCGCCGCCTGGTCGTGTGCCTGCCGACCGGGTCGGGCAAGACCGTGATCTTCGCCGAGCTGGCGCGGCTCGCGCGGAGGCCCGTGCTGGTCCTGGCCCACCGGGCCGAGCTGGTCCAGCAGGCCCGCGACAAGATCGCCCGCGCCCTGCAGGACGAGGACGCGGTGGCCGTCGAACAAGCCGACCAGGTCGCCGCGAGCGAAGCCCGGGTGGTCGTGGCCTCGATCCGCTCCTTGCGCCCCGAGCGCCTGGACCGCCTGTGCGCGAGCCACGACTTCGGCCTGGTCGTGTACGACGAGTGCCACCACGCGCCGGCGGAGGACAACCAGCGGGTGCTGCGCGCCCTCGGCGCCTTCGACGCGGGCTGGACCGGCACCCTGCTGGGCTTCACGGCGACCACGGCCCGCGGCGACGGACAGGGGCTCGACGCGGTGTTCGAGCAGGTGGTCTACACCCGCTCCCTGCCCGACATGATCGCCGATGGCTACCTGGCCAGGCTCCGCGGGCTCCGCATCGCCACCGCCGCCGACCTGCGCGGCGTGACCGCGGGCCGCGGCGACTTCGACGTGGAAGAGCTCGCCGAAGCGGTGGACATCGAGGACCGGAACGCCCTGGTGGCCCGCTCGATCCAGGAGCTCGCGCGCGACCGCCGCACCGTGGTCTTCTGCGTGACCGTGCGCCACGCCATCCACCTGGCCCGAGCGCTGAACGCCCTGGGCATCCGGGCGGGCGTGGTGCACGGCAACCTGGAGAAGACCGCCAGGGCACGGGTGCTGCGCGACCTCGCCACCGGGCGCCTCGACGCGGTCACCAACGTCGGGGTGCTCACCGAGGGCTTCGACGAGCCCAGCATCTCGTGCGTCGCCATGGCCCGCCCCACGCGCTCCGAGGGCCTCTACGCCCAGTGCGTGGGCCGCGGCACCCGGCTCGCGCCCGGCAAGACCGACTGCCTGGTGCTCGACTTCGTCGATGCCAGCGAGCTGGACCTGGTGTCCTTACCGAGCCTGGCCGGCCTGCCGAGGAACCTGGACCTGCGCGGCGAAGAGCTGGGCGAGGCCCACGCCGTGCTGCAGCAGATCGCCTTCGACCACCCCGGCTTCGAGATCGAGGCGGGCACGATCACCCTCGACGAGATCCGCCGCCGGGCCGCGGGCTTCGACCCGCTCAAGCTCGCGGTCGACGACGAGGTGCAGGCGATCTCCGGCTTCGGCTGGCAGTCGCTGGGCTCGGCGGGGGTGGCGCTGGTCTACGCACGCAACGCCAGCCACCAGCGTCGCGGCCGTCGCACCACGGCGCTCGTGCTGAAGCATGCCGGCCGCAAGGGCGGCAAGAACTGGATCGTGCGCGTCGACGGCGAGCAGGTGGCGCGCTTCTCGAGCGCGGAGGCCGCCGTGGAGGCCGTGGACTACGAGGTGCAGCGCCTCGGCAGCGTGGCCGTGCAGTCGGCCCGGGCCGGTGGGAGCGCCGAGGAACGCGAGGCGCTCTTCCGGGAGCACGGACCAGGGGGACGCTGACCATCAGCGCAGGCGGGGCGCGACCTCGTCCGCCACCGCGTCCGCGATGAGGGCGTAGCCCGCCGCGCTGGGGTGGAGGTCGAGCAGCTCGTGGCTCAGGCGCTCCGTGCCGTGCAGCAGGGCCTCGTCGGCCGGCATCCCTGCCGCCTCGTAGAGCCGCTCGAGGTCCAGCACGGGATGCCCGCTGGCGTGGGCCGCGTCCCGGCTGGCAGCGTTCACCCTCCGGTAGGCCTCGCCCGGCGATCGCTCGCCGGATCCCAGCTCGGTCGGCAGCGCGTAGGTGAGCACCAACGTGTCGACGTCGTAGGCATCCCCGAGGTCGGCGAGCCTCACCAGGTTCTTGTGCACGCTGTCGATGCTCAGGCGCTCGAGCTCCATCGGGGGCGGCCTGTGCGCGTTCGGGACCACCAGCTCCTCCTGTGCGCTGGCGGCGTCGCGGAGGTAGCTGTCGGCCTCGAGCCGAGCGCGTGCCGCGGCCTGCGACAGCAGGCGGTAGCTGGCCAGGGACCGCAGCACCCCACGCGCCCAGCGGAAGCGGAGGTGGGGGCGGTGGTCCTCCGCGGCCGCGCGCACGGTGGGCGTGTTCGCCCCGGCGAGCCAGACGATCAGGTCCGCGTCGAACTCCTGCAGGTACCGGGCGAGGGCCCGGGCCGCGCGGACCGGGCTCGCTCCGGGGTTGCCGAGGTTGACCACCAGCGCGTCGTCGAGGCCGCGCTCCGAAAGCTTCGCGTGGAGCTGGGAGGGGTACGAGAGCTCCTCGTCCACGCCGAAGCCGAAGGTCCACGAGTCCCCGACGCACACCACCGTGGGTCCGGGGCCATCGGGGGTCGCCATGCGCACCGGGAGGCGCATGCGCTCGTGCAAGAGCGGATCCGGCTCGCGCTGGGCGGCGCCGGACCTCGCGACGAAGAACGCGCCCAGCTCGACCAGCAGCAGCAACGCCACCAAGGGAACCAACGCGAAGAGCAAGCGCCGCATGGCTGCATCATGGCAGGCCGCGCCCTGGGAAGCGCGGCGGCCGCTGCCCTCGGGCTCAGGCCGGGGCGAAGACCCAGATCTCCACCCGCTCCCGGGTCGTGCGCCGCCGCCCGTCCGGTCCCTTGCTGCCCTTCATCTTCCGGGTGAGCTTCTCGACGAGCTGCAGCCGACCCCGGGCCAGCTCGGCCTCGAGGGGGTGGGGTTCGTCCGGCTGGACCAGGGTCTGGACGTTGGAGAACACCAGCACGATCCGGCCGTGCGGCGTCAGGGCACCGAGCGCCTGGGTGAAGAAGCGCTCGAACAGCCCTCGCCGGTACACCAACGCGCGGTCGAGCAGCCCCTCCGCTTCGCCTCGGACCCACGGCGGGTTGAAGACCACGAGGTCCACCTCCCCCGGGTCCGTACCCAGGAGATCCGCGTCGAGCGGCTCGACCGGCGGACGCGGGTCCAGACGCGCCAGCTCGCGCCGCACGCTCTCCACCGCGTTCGGGTTCTCGTCGGTCGCGAGCACGTGCTCGAAGCCCGCCTTGGCCAGCATCAAGGCGAGCACGCCGCAGCCCGTGCCCACGTCGACCGCGCGGGCGCGCGCACCGTCGTAGGCGCTGAGCCAGGTGCCGAAGAGCGCGAGGTGCTCGGTGCGCGTGGGCGCGTAGGTGCCGTAGAAGGGGTGCAGGCGGTGGCCGAGGACCGCGAGGTGGACGCCCTGCTCGTAGCGCTGCCCGGCGCTGTGGAGCTCCTGGGCCTGGAGCAGGGGCAGGTGGAAGTCGGCGAGCTCGCCGTAGAGGTCGCGCAGCAGGGGGATCGCACGGGACCCCGGAAGCGCGAGTCGGTGGTGACGCACGGGCACGATCAGGTTCAGCCCCGCGCGACGCAGCCACTGGCGGTGCTCCTGCCGGACGGCGTAGGGCGCGGTGTACGGAGGCGCGGGCAGCCTGCGTTCCAGCGCCGCCAGGATCTCCGCGCCGGTGCTGTAGTGGTCGGTCACGCCGAGCCGGCGCCCGGCGAGGAGCTGATCCGCTGCCCAGAGCGGGTCCGCGTGCCGGTCGACCGGCTCCGCGGTGCGGGGGTCGACGGGGGCCGGTCGGTGCAGGGTGGTGGGCATCTCGGTGCTCATAGCGTCTGCACGGACCGGGGCGCCCAGCTACCGTGGTCGGACTCCCAGGAAGCCAGCGTGTTCGTCGCCCCCACCCTGCTGGCTTGCCTGGACGCCGGGGGCACGTGGACGGAGCCGCCCGCCCTGCACCTCGTCGACGGGGGCAGCGCCACCGTCTCGCCCGACGTGGTCGAGGTCCAGACCAAGCTCACCCTGGACTACACCTACACGGTCGGCGTCGGGGGACTGGGCGTGGGCGACCGGGTCCGCATCGAGGACCCGCTGTTCCAAGGCATCCGCTGGACCCGCTGGGGCCTGCCGCGCCTGGCCGCCGAGCACTGCACACCGCTCGAGACCGGCGAGGGGCCGTCGCGCTCCCTGGTCACCGCGAGCACCGACGGCGCGGCCAGCCTGTCGGTCGGCCGGAGCACGGGGCAACAGGCGATCCACGCCTACGCCTGGACCGAGGTCACGGTGACGGAGGGCGCGCTGCAGCTCGGTGACACCCTCACCGTCCGCTTCGGCGACACGGTGGGGGGAGGTGGTTGCGGCCACCAGACCCCGGATCGCGCCTTCACCCGCGTGGCCTGGCGCAGCTTCGTCGAGCGGGCCGGGGTCTGGGCCGCGGTCGAGCCGGCGCCCACCTTCGACGTGGTGGCTCGGCCCACGCCCACCCTCTTGCACGTGGCCGCGCCGTCCCAGGCGGTGACGGGACAGCCCTTCCGCGTGAAGGTCGCGCCGCTGGACGAGCTCGGCAACCCCACGACGGCGTGGAGCGCCGAGGTGGAGGTCGCGGGGTCCACCGTGGTCCTCACGCCGCCGCACGCCGGCTGGGTCGACGTGGAGGTGACCGCGGCGACCCCAGGGGTGCACCGCATCCCGGCGACCGCGGGCGGACTCGAGGGCCTGAGCAACCCGATCCTGGTCACCGACGAAGCGCCGGAACAGTCGCTCTACTGGGGAGACATCCACGTGCACCACGGCCACAGCCACCGCGACGACCAGGGCGACCTCGTGCACGAGAACCACGCCTACGCTCGCGACGTGATGGGCTACGACGTCGGCTGCCACAGCGTGAAGGCTTCGGCGGCCACGGGCCCCTACGAGCTGGAGGACGCCGCCATCTGGGAGGAGCAGCAGGCGGCCTGCCGGAGCCTCGACCGTGCGCCCTACGTGGCCCTGCTCGGGCTCGAGTGGATGGGCAACGGCGCGTCCGACGGCGACTTCGGGCACCACAACCTGTACTTCGACGCGTGCGATGCACCGCTGGCGAGCATGGCCGAGCTCACACGCCTCGAAGGCCCCGGGGGCGTCTACGCCTGGGCCGAGGACCTGGAGGCCGAGCGCGGCGTGCGCACGCTCGTGGTGCCCCATGCCTCGTCGTACACCGGCTTCGACTGGTCCACACGGAACGACGAGCGACGGACCGTGGCGGAGATCTACTCGGAGTGGGGCGACAGCCTGGACCCCGCGCCGCACGAGAACGTCGACCCGGAGGGTGCGGTGCTGGCCGCGCTGTCCTCGGGGCACCGCCTGGGCTTCGTCGCCGCGTCCGACAACCACGACGGCTGGATGGGCAACCCCCTGGTCGGAGCCCACAGCGGAGGCAACGGCGCGGGCGGGGCCGGGCTCACCGCGTTCCGCGCCCCCGCGCTGACCCACGCCGACCTCTGGGAGGCCCTCGCCGAGCGCCGGACCTACGCGACGACCGGCGAGCGCATCCTGCTTGCGCTGACCGCCACGGCACCCGATGGAAGCACCGCGGAGCCGGGCGGCAGCCTGTGGGCCACCCAAGCGGAGCTGCGCTGGTCGGTGCACGGCACCGATGCGCTGGCCGCCGTGGACCTGGTCGCGCTCGAGCGCGGTGCCGAGGCGAGCCGGGTCCTCCACCAGGCCCGGCCCGACGCCTGGGACCTCGACGACGGGGGATCGTGGGCCTTCGACGGCGAACACGCCGTGTGGCTCCGGGTGGTGCAGGAAGACGGTGGCATGGCCTGGTCCTCGCCCATCTGGGTCGGCGGCCTGCCCGAGGTAGAGGTCACACCCGCCGACGGATGCGGCTCCGGGGGCGCCGCGTGGCTGCTGCTGCCGCTGGCGTTTCGGCGCCGCTCCGAGCGGCGGTAGGGCCTCCTCGGACCGGGTGCGCCAGCGGCTCGTGGGATCGGCCGAGCGCGGCGCAACGTTGCCGACCGCGCGGCATCCTGGCCTCGATGCTGACCCTGCTCGCCTGCACGCCCACCTGGACCGAGGACTGTCGCAACGCCTCGGGCGTGTGCGCCACCGCCGAGACCGCGCTGCCCACCGAGACCGGGAGCCCGGACACGTGGGCTTCCTTCGACAGCGCGCCCGCGGACTGGGTCGCTACCATCGAAGACAAGGCGCTCTACTTCGACACCATCCAGGACGCGATCGTGGAGGCCGCAGACGGCGACACCATCTGGGTCGCGCCCGGACGGCACGTGGAGAACGTGGACTTCCACGGCAAGGGCATCCGCCTGGTGTCGGTGGCCGGGCCCCTCGCAACCATCCTGGACGGTGGCGGTCGGGACTCGGTGGTGCAGATCCGGGCGCAGGAGCCGGCCACGGCCGTGCTGGAGGGCTTCACCCTCACCAACGGGGTGGGCACCGACGAGCACGGCGGCGGCGTGTTCGTCGAGAACGCTGCACCGACCCTCCGCCACAACATCGTGGTGGGCAACTCCGCCAACGTGGCCGGCGGCATCTACATGCGGCACGGCACGGCCATCGCCCACAACAACCTGGTGCTGGAGAACACCGCCAACGTGGGCGGCGGCATCGTGTGCACGAACTGCCAGGGAGCGGTGCGCTTCAACACCCTCTGGCAGAACACCGCCTCCGAGGGCCCCGCCGGCGAGTGGTACTACGAGCCGCAAGGGGACTTCCACGGCAACCTGGTGGTCACCCCCGACGACGCCCCCTACGCCTTCCGCTACATGGAGCCGCGGGGCTACGCGTTCGAGGCCGACTACAACCTCGTGCACCCCGACGTGCCCTGGGCCGACAGCGACACCCAGGACGGGTCCATCTGGCCGGTGGGCCCCAACGACACGACGGGCACGCCGGCCTTCGTCGACGCCGAGGGAGGCGACTTCCGGCTCGGCAGCGGCAGCGACGCGATCGACGCGGGCCCCGAACACGAGCAGGACGCTGACGGCAGCCGCGCCGACATCGGTGCCTTCGGCGGACCCGACGGCGGGTGGGACCCCGGGGAGGGCTGGGAGCCCGGCTAGCGCACCTTCGACAGGCCCACGCTGCCCCCGAAGCCCTTCGACGAGGCCTGTGCCGCGTAGATCTGCTGGGCTCCCACCTCGAGGTGGAAGCCCCGCGCGAGGGCGGCCGCCACGCCGAGGTTCCACTGGTGCCACTGCTTGGTGCTCGGATCGTGCTGCAGGTTCACCAGGCCGCTGGCGTCGAGGGACACCCACCCCAGACCCCGCTCGCCGACCCTGGGCAACCAGCCCGCCTGTGCACGGTAGGTGAGCCCGTCGGACGGGGCCGATCCCGTCCAGGTCGCGCTGGGCGACCACGCGGTGCGCGCCCGGTACCCCGCCTCGGCCAGGCCCCAGACCGCATGTGCGCCGAGCGGCCCGCCCTGCCCAACGGCCACCAGCGCGTCGACGTCGACCTGCGCATCGCCGAGCGAGGGGTGCAGCTCCGGACGCCCGGTCTCGTCGTACAGCGGCAGCCGGGACAGCAGGCTGACCGAGAGCGGCAGCGCCACCCCCGGCACGTCGGCGCCGACGCCGAGGAGCGCGTCGCCGAGCCCCCGGCTGCTGTAGCTGCGCCCACCCACGGACTCGGTGTTCGTGCCCAGCGACCAGGGAAGCTGCGCGGTGACCTGCAGCCCCTCGAGCACCCCGACCTCGGCGTACACCGACGCCAGCCAGCCCGCGTACTCCAGGTCCGAGGCCGCCTCGACGCTCGGGTCCACGTACTCGGTGGCGACGAAGCCCGAGCCGCCGAGCTTCACGTAGTGCTCGCCAGGCGCCTTGATCCAGGGCCCGGCCCACGCGGTGGTCGACAACAGCAGCATGCCCGCTGCCGATGCCGCGGCCGCGTGGAGGTTCCGTGACGCCTACGCGTCTTCCCAGGAGGGCCTGGCGTTCTTCGCCTTGAGCGCGATCAGCCCGAAGAGCAGCAAGAAGGGCGCCGCGCCACCGACCAGGAAGGCCGGTCGGTACTGCGCAGCGTAGGCGATCCATGCGGCCGCACCGGTGGGGTGGGCGCCGCCGCCTTCACCCGTGAAGGTCATCGCGTCGAGGGAGCCCCGGATGGCGGCGTCGAGGGACGCGGCATCGTCCGACGGGCCCATGGCGTAGGTGAGGGCCACGCCCTTGTCGTAGGGGGTGAGCGCCATGCGGAAGGCCTTGTCGCCACGGCTCGGAGGGCTCCAGATCACCGACAGGCGCTCCGCGTGCTCGTAGCCGATGCCCGGGGCCATCTCGAGCCCCTTGAAGAAGGTGTCGCGGAGCTGCACCTCGATCGCCTCGAAGCTGTAGCTGTCGAGGATCCCCAGCCACTTGCCGGCCTGGCAGGACACCAGCACCGACGCCTCGCCCCGGGGATGCGGGGAGATGCCCAACCAGCAGCTGTCGGCCTGGTAGGTCTGGCCGGTCTCCGCGGCGAGGTTGCGCGCCACCGACAGCTCCGACTTCAAGGGCGCCCGGTAGCCCTCCGGGAGCGTGGTGCCGTAGCCCATGGCCTCGGCGGCCACCGACGCATCGGCCGGCACGGGGTCGGGTCCGCGCTCGAAGGTCAGGGCCTCGCTCCAGGTGTCCAGCGCCTTCTGCGCGGTCCGTGCGCGGCGGGCGACCGAGAAGGCCGCCACGTGCGCGGTGTTGCCCTGGATCGGGAAGCTGCGCAGGTACAGGACCGCGGGGTGCTTGCCCTGGTAGCTGAACGAGATCGTGGCCTCCCCCACCGCGGCGTCGCCGTGCTGCGCGACCCGCGCTTCGGTGACCTGGCCGTCGGTGTGCTCCAGCGCCTCGAGCTCCTCCACCGCGAGCTCACCCCACGCCTGCGCCGCGTCCTCGGTGACCTCGACCTGGAAGGGGGACGAGAAGAAGTGCACCTTGGTGGTCTCGCCCTTGTCGACCGCGTCGAAGTCCCAGTCGGACCACCGCTCGATGTACCAACCGCCCTGCGGCTCCACGTCGACCGCGAGCGCGGTCAGGTAGACCTCTTCCTCGGCCTCGGCCGCGAAGACGGAGGTGGTCGTCAACAGGCTCAAGGCGAACGCGATCATGCTGGCCCTCCTGGCGCGCCGCTGAACGTACAGGATCCCGATCCGCCCGCCTGCAAACGCTCTGTCAGGGCCGCACAGCGGGCGGCCTCACTCCACGTCCTCGTCCACAGCGACCCCGCGTTCTTCCAGCCACGTTCGGAAGGTGTCCTTGTCGAGCGCCTTCTCGAGCCCGGCGACCGGCTCGATGAGGTCGTCCTCCACCAGGCCCTTGAGCGCGTCGTCCATGCCGATCATGCCGTCGGCCTTGCCCATCGAGATCACGCCGTTGATCTGGTGGTTCTTGCCCTCGCGGATCAGGGAGCGCAGCGCCGGCTTGGCGTACATCACCTCCACCGCGGCCACCCGCCCGCCGCCCTTCCTGGGCAGGAGCTGCTGCGCCAGCACACCCTGGATCACGCTGGACAGGGTGACCCTCACCGAGTCCTGCTCCTCGGCGGGGAACACGTTGATGATGCGATCGATGGTCTTCGCGGCGCAGTTGGTGTGCAGCGTGCCGAACACGAGCACGCCCATCTCGGCCGCGGAGAGCGCGAGCCCGATGGTCTCGAGGTCCCGCATCTCGCCGACCAGGATGCAGTCCGGGTCTTCCCGGATGGCCGCCTTGAGCGCCGCGTTGAAGCTGTGGCTGTGCACGTGCACCTCCCGCTGGCTGACCAGCGAGCGCTTGTTCGGGTGCACGAACTCGATCGGATCCTCGATGGTCACGAAGTGCATGGACTTCGTCTCGTTCATCTGGTTGATGATCGCCGAGAGCGTGGTGGACTTGCCGGATCCGGTGGGCCCCGTGACGAGGAAGAGGCCGGACCGCAGGCGCGGCACGCGCGACAGGCTCCTGGGCATGCCCAGCTGCTCGAGCCGCATGAGCTTCGTGGGGATGACGCGGAAGACCGCCCCGGGACCGCGCTCCTGCCGGAACAGGTTGGCCCGGAAGCGCGACACGCCGGGGATCTCGTAGGCGAAGTCCGCGTCGCCCGTGCGCTCGTAGATCGCCCACACCTCCGGGGGCGTGATGGGCTTGACCAGCCCCTCGAAGTCCGAGGCCTCCAGCGTGCGGTAGCGGATGGGCTCGATGCGCCCGCTCTGGCGGAAGATCGGCGGACGCCCGACGCTGAAGTGCAGGTCGCTGGCGCCACGGTCGGTCATCAGCTTGAAGAAGCGGTCGATGCGGTTGGACATCCGGTCAGCCCGCCTTCAGAGCAGCGAGGAACTCGGCCGAGACCAGCGGCTCGAACACGGTGGGGTTCCGAGCGCGCACGTAGGCGTCCTCGGGGGAGACCAGGTTCTTCTCGACCAGGTCTTCCAGCGCCATGTCGACGGTCTGCATGCCCTGCTTGCGGCCCACCTGCATCATGCCGGCGATGTTGTGGGTCTTGCCTTCGCGGATGAGGTTGCCGATGGCCATGGTGCCCTTCAGGATCTCGTAGATGCCCACGCGGCCCTGGCCGTCGGAGCGCGGCACGAGCTGCTGGCTGATGACGAACTTGAGCGAGTCCGACAGGCCCATGCGCACCTGCTGCTGCTCGTCGGGCGGGAAGGACCCGACCAGCCGCTCGACGGTGGGCACCGCACCCAGCGTGGACATCGTGCTGATCACGAGGTGCCCGGTCTCGGCGGCCTCCAGGGCCATGCGCGTGACCTCGGGATCCCGCAGCTCACCCACCATGATGACGTCCGGGTCCTGCCGGAGCGCGCCACGCAGCGACCGCGCGAAGCTCTCGGAGTGGGTGCCCATCTCCCGCTGGTTGACCAGCGCGGTCTTCACCGGATGCACGAACTCGACAGGGTCCTCGAGGGTGATGACGTGGGTGGCCTTGGACTCGTTGATGAGGTTGACGAGCGCCGCGAGGGTGGTGGACTTGCCGCTGCCCGCCGGGCCGGTGACCAGGATGATGCCCTGGTGGTAGTCGGTGAGCTGCGCGAGGTGCCCGGGCAGCCGAAGGTCCGCGAAGGTGGGCGGCATGTTCGGGATGACCCGGAAGCAGAGGCTCGGTCCGAGGCGGGTCTGGTACGCGTTGCAGCGGTAGCGACCGACCTCGTCGATGGCGTAGCAGAAGTCGAGGTCGCCGGTGTCGACGAAGCGCTGCAGCCGCTCGCCCGCGACCATCGACCGCAGCACCCTCTCGACCTTGTCGCCCGAGGTGGCCTTGCGGTCGTCGAGCCGGCTCAACACACCGTGCCGCCGCACCATGGGCACCTCGCCGGGCGTGAGGTGCAGGTCGGAGCAGCCCTCGTCCCGGATGTACGACAACATGCGGTCGATCGCCTTCGGCAGCCGGTCGGTCCGCTTCGCGGCCTCGGCTCGCGACTCCATCTGCAGGTGACCGGCGATGTCGCGCGCGATCTCGGTGGCACGGGTGCGCACGGCGAGCGCCGGGTCGCGGTCCGCCACCTGGGTCAGGAGCGGCACCACGCGGCGGTCCTTGAACGCGGCCAGGGCGCTCACCGCCTCGAGGCGGACCTCCGCCCGCTCGTCCGAGAGGATCTTGGTGATGGGCTCGAGCGCCGTGGGGCTGCCGATCCGAGCGAGCGCGTCGAGAGCGGACCAGCGGGCGTCTTCGTCCTCCAGCGCCTTGATCAGCGCGGGCACGGCCTTGTCGCTGCCCAGCTTCCCGAGCGCGTCGGCGGCGGTGATGCGCAGCCACCAGTCCTCGTGGGTGAGGAGCTTCGACAGAGGCGCCACCAGCCGGGGGTCCTTGAACTCCTCTGCGAGCGCGAGGGCAGCGTTCCGGACGTCTTCTTCCGAGTGGTCGAGGAGCTCCACCGCCGGACGCAGCGCCGTGTCGCCGAAGCTCCGGAGGGTGTCCATGATGCGCTTCCGCAGCCATGGCGCGAGCTGGCGGGCGAAGAGCAACACCCCGGTCAGCACCTCCTCGGGGGCCGCGGTCTCCATCAGGATCTCGACGGAGAGGCGGCGGGTGCCGTCGTCGCCTTCCGCAAGCATCTCCAGCACGTGCTCGCGCACCGCCGCGGGCTCCTGCTTGGCGTACTTGCGGAGGTAGGTGCCGGCCCGCTCGCGCGCGCTCCCCGCACCGGTCTTGAAGCGGGTGACCATCGCGTTGAACACGTCGGGGTCGCGCACGCCCTGGAGCAGCTCCGACGCGCGCTCCTGCATGGCCACCTCGGAGCTCTCCAGCAGCTCGAGCAGGAGATCCTTGAGCTCCGCCGGCTTGTGCTCCGCGAGCAGGGTCTCGAGCGCGGTCTGCCGGACGCGACCCGGCGCCTCCTTCACGGCCCGGGTGAGGTACTGGCTGCGCAGGTCGCCCTGGAGGTTGACCGCACACTCCCAGGCCACGCGCCGCGCGCCGGAGAGGGCGGACTTCACGCCCTGCTCGATGGCCGGCTCCACCACCTTCCCGTCGAGGCGGGCGATGAGCTTCATGGCGTAGCTGCGCGCCCCGGCCGACTGGTTCTCGAGCTCGCCCAGGAGCTTGGAGACCGACTTCGCGTCGGCCTTCTGGGTGAACGCGGCGACCGCCGCCCCCCGGACCGCCGCCTGCTTGTGCCACAAGAGCGGGATCAGGTCGCCGGCCTTGGCCCGCTCCTGCATCTGGGTGAGCAGCTCGTCGCGCTCCTCATCGGTGGACCAATCGCCTGATTGCACCCTTTGGAGGAGGTTTCCACCCCGGTTGAAGAAGCGCCGCATGGACCATCCATCCTCGGCCGCGAGGATAGCAGGCGTCGGTCACGCACTCCGAACGGGTGGCTACGAGGGCACCTCGCACCAGTCGTCGTCGCCGCCCAGACCCTGCTCCTCGTAGGGGCTGTCGACCCCCCACCGGTGGTAGTCCAGCCAGTCGCGCGACAGGCTCCAGGCCTTGTTCGGCAGGGTGTGGCCCTTCTCGTGCTTGCACCGGACCACGAAGTGCCCGTCGCCCAGCAGCCCGCCCTGCAGGTTGTCGCTGGTCTCCTCGAAGTCGACGATGACCAGCGACGGGTCGGGCCAGACGTCGGCGTCGCCGCCGGAGATGAGCAGCACCGGCAGGCGGCTCCCCGGATCCGAATAGGCCGGCACCGGGTCGGTGTAGAGCGGGATCTCGGCTTCCGCGCCCCCGCTGGCCTCGACCGCGGAGGCGAGGTGGTCGCCACGGAGGCTCACGACCTTGGTCACGAAGAGGGCCCCTCCGGAGAACCCGAAGGCGCTCATCTTCTTGGTGTCGGCGCCCAGATCGTCCGCCGCGCAGGTGCGCAGGTCGTCGAACAGCACGATGTCGGCGCCCTCGGGCACGTCGATGTTCCACATGTAGGCCTGCATGATGCCGAGATCGATCTTCTCGGAGTCCGGCAGCACGATGATGGTGCCGGTGTCGTCGGCGACCGCCTGCAGATCCAGGGCGTTGGCCATGTACTCGCCGGGCCCCGAGTAGCCGTAGCCGCTGTCCATCAGCCCGTGGAAGAAGAACACCACCGGGGCGCCCTCGGTGCCATCGCTGGGGAGCACGGTGGTCACCCGGCGCTCGACCCCGCTGGAGAGGAAGGTGGTCGAGCCGGCGGAGAAGTCCGGACACTCGCCGGAGGAGAGCTCCGCGAGCTCGGGGGGCGCGGCCTCGGCCGCGGCCGTGTCACCCGCCGCGTCGCCCTGGCAGGCGAGCGAGAAGAGGAGCGAGAGCATGGTTCACCTGGAGGACGCCGACTGTATCCGGCGAATCGCAGGGAGTTGTTTGGAGAATGTCGACGCTGGGCGTCAGCCGCGCAACAGCTCCACCTGCCGCAGCACCTCGGTCCAGGCGGTGCCGCCGTGGCTCGTTCGACGCTCGACGGCCGCCTCCGGGTCCAGCCAGGCGAGGGCTTCCTGGGTGAAGGTGGGGTGGTGATCGCGCAGCACCTCGAGGGTGAGCAGCTCGAAGCCGCCTCCCCGCTCCTCGCACCAGCGCACCAGGCGGCCCGACACGTGGTGGGCGTCGCGGAACGGCACGCCGTGCTGGGCCAACCAGTCGGCGAGCTCCGTGGCCAGCAGGAAGTCACCGCGCAGGCGCTCGTCGTACACCGGTCGGATCTCGAGCGTGGCCCACATGCCCGCGCAGATCTCCGCGCAGGCGGTCACCGTCTCCACGGCGTCGAAGAGCGCCTCCCGGTCCTCCTGCAGGTCGCGGTTGTAGGCCATCGGCAGGCCCTTCACCATCGCGAGCAGGGCCACGAGATCGCCGATGACGCGGCCGCTCTTGCCCCGCACGAGCTCGGCGGCGTCCGGGTTGCGCTTCTGCGGCATGATGCTGGAGCCGGTCGCGTAGGCCTCGGCCATCCGCACGAGCCCGAACTCCGGGGTGGACCAGAGCACGAGCTCCTCCGCCTGCCGCGAGAACCCGGTGGCTGCGATGGCGCAGAGGGCGGCCACTTCCTGCAGGTGGTCACGCGCGGCGACCGCGTCCATGGCGTTCTCCACGACGCCCTCGAAGCCGAGGGCCGCAGCCGCGTGGTGCCGGTCGATCGGATGGGGGGTGCCAGCCATGGCGCCGGCCCCCAGGGGCGACCGGTTGATGCGGCAGAGGGCGTCCGCCAGGCGCTCCCGGTCGCGCTTCACCGCCCACGCATGGGCCAGCAGGTGGTGGCCGAGCCAGATCGGCTGACCGCGCTGCAGGTGGGTGAAGCCGGGGATGAGGGTGCGGCCGTCGGCCTCGGCCCGATCGACCAACGCGGCCTGGAGGCTGGCGAGTGCGCCGTCCATGGTGGTCAGGCGGCGGACGAGCCAGAGGCGCACGTCGGTGGCCACCTGGTCGTTGCGCGACCGGGCAGTGTGCAGCTTGCCCGCCAAAGCACCCACGTGCTCACCGAGCCTCGTCTCCACCGCCATGTGGATGTCTTCGAGCTCGATGCCTGGCTGCCAGCCCGCACGCAGGTCGAGCCGGACCTTCTCGAGGCCGGCGACGAGCAGCTCGCCCTCGCCAGGGGCGATCAAGCCCACGGCTTCGAGCATGCGCGCATGGGCGATGGACCCGTCGATGTCCTCGTCGAACATGCGGAGGTCCACCCCCAGCGACTCGCTGAAGCGCTGGAAGCCCTCGGCCTGGTCGCCGTCGAAGCGCCCGCCCCACAAGGCCATGGCTAGCTGCCCGCCTTGCGGCGACGGTACTGCGGCTGCCCGGCCCGACGACGGGCCTCCGCCACCGTGCGCGCCGAGAGCCCGTAGAGGTCGAGGAAGCCCTTGGCCGCCTCGCGGTCGAAGGTGTCGCCCGTGGAGTAGGTGGCCAGGCCCTCGTCGTAGAGCGAGTAGGGGCTGCGACGGCCGGTGATCCGGGCGAGTCCCGCGCTCACGCGGATCCGCACCTCACCCGACATCGTGCGCTGGGACTCCTCGACGAAGGCCTGCAGGGCCTCGCGCAGCGGCGTGAACCAGAGACCGTCGTAGATCAGGTTCGCGTAGTCCTGGCTGACCTTGCGCTTGTAGTTGAACGTGGCCCGGTCGAGGCAGATGCGCTCCAGCTCGGTGTGGGCCATGTGGAGCAGGGTGGCGGCGGGCGCCTCGTAGACCTCGCGGGACTTGAGGCCCACGACCCGGTTCTCCACCATGTCGATGCGGCCGACGCCGAAGGTGCCCGCGACCTCGTTCAGGTACTCGAGCAGCTCGATGCCCCCCATCGGGCGGCCGTCGATGCTCACCGGGATGCCCTGGTCGAAGGCGATGACCAGCTCGATGCTGCCCTTGGGGGCGTGCGAGGGATCCTTGGTCATGCGCCACGCGTCGGCCGGCGGCTCGGCCCAGAGCTCCTCCATCTCGCCGCACTCGATCGCGCAGCCCCAGATGTTCTGGTCGATGGAGTAGGGCTTCTCGAGCGTGATGGGCACGGGGATGTCGCGCGCCTGGGCGTAGCGGACCTCGTCCTCCCGGGTGAGCAGCTCCCACTCCCGCAGGGGCGCGATGATGCCCACGTGGGGGGCGAGGGCTCCGAAGGTGACCTCGAAGCGGACCTGGTCGTTGCCCTTGCCGGTGCAGCCGTGGCTGACCATGTCGGCGCCGTGCTCCAGCGCGACGTCGATCATGCGCTTGGCCAGCAGGGGACGGCCCAGGGCGGTGTGCAGCGGGTACATGCCCTCGTAGATGGCCGAGGCCTGCACCGCGGGGAAGATGAAGTCGTCGACGAAGGTCTGGCGCAGGTCTTCGACCACCGCGTGGCTGGCGCCCGTGCGGATGGCCTTCGCCTTGATGGCGTCGAGGTCGTCCCCCTGCCCGAGATCGCCCGTGTAGGCGATGATCTCGGCGCCTTCGTAGCGCTCCTTGAGCCAGGGGATCATCACGGAGGTGTCGAGCCCTCCGCTGTACGCCACCACGATCTTCATGCGTCTTCCTCGGCGAGGTCCAGGTTGGCGAGCAGGCGAATGGCGCCGGCCAGCGTCTCGATGCGGTCCGCGGACGAGGGGGCGACGAACACCGTGTCGTCCCCTGCCACGGTTCCCAGGATGTCCTCGTGGCCCACGCCGTCGAGGTAGCCGGCCACGCCCTCGGCGCGACCCGGCAGGGTGCGCAGCACGATGAGGCTGCCGTTGTGGCGAACGCTGGTGATCTCCATGGAGACCACGCGGCGGAGCGCCTTGATGTACTGGGTGCGGCGGTCCAGCTGGTAGACCGGCCCGTCGTCGGTGTTCCGGCGAGCGATGCCGAGGTGCTTGAGGTCACGGGACAGGGTGGCCTGGGTGCAGCTGACCCCGTAGTCTTCGAGCAGACGCCCGAGCTCTTCCTGGGATCCGATGCGGCCGCTCTGCACGAGCTGCTTGATCAAGGCGTGTCGGCGATGACGATGGGCCATGGGCCTGCCGTATACAGAGAACCGTATAGCTATGCAAGCCTCCGGCTCACTCGGTGACGTCGCCCGGGCGGAAGCACAGGCCGAGGCGGTCGTCGTCGGACGCCCCCTCCGACAGCGGAACCGTGGTGCAGGACTTGCCCTTCTTCGACGCCAGCGCCGTGTGCAGGGTGAGCGTGCCGGTGACCGCGCCGGCCTTGCGGCCGCTGGCCCAGTAGACCTCCGCGCCATCGGCGACGGTGGCGGTGGCCTTCCGTTGCACAGCCTCGGGGAGGTCCGTGGTGAAGGACTTCTCGGCCTTCGTGGGGGCCGCGCCGGGGTTGGAGACGGTGAGCTCGGCGCAGGCGTTGCCGACCGTGAAGAGCTGACCGTCCTTGCCGCGAACCGGGTACGCGGTGAAGGTGGACTCCGCGGTGACGGGCTGGCCGCCGAGCTTCGCGAGCATCAGGTCGGTGCGGCTGTAGAGGCGGAGGCGCGGGGCCTCCGGCTCGACGAAGCCCGCTTCGACCTGGTAGCGGTCGGACCATCCCTCGATCTCGACGGCGAAGCTGAGGCCATCGGACGACACGGTGGGGCCCAGGTCGCCGGGCACGGCGCCGACGCCCGCGCGAAGCTCGACCGCGGTGCCGTCGTCGAAGGCCGCCTTCAGAGCGGACGGGGCGACCGACACCAGCGCGCTCTGCTCGACCCAGAAGGGCACGTCGAGCGCGGCGAGGGTGCCGTTGGGCGTCTGGCAGTGCTGCTCGGCCGCAGCGGCCGAGACGGGCTTGACCTTCAGCCAGCCGTCGCTCTCCTCGAGGAGCTCGAAGGGCTGCACGCCGGCCCCCAGACGAGCCACCGTGGTGGCCTTGTCGCTCGTGAGAGCCGCGCCCTCGCCCAACAGCACGAAGGTGGCGTCGGACCAGGACTCGGGGGCGGCGGGATCGCGCGCCGGGGCTTCCCAGCCGCTGGACCAGCCGGCCACGAGGGTCCACTCGGCGATGCCCACGCCCTCGTCGTTCAGGTAGCCCTTGGGGGCGACCACCTTCGCGTCGGTCTCGCCTTCCCGATCGGCCTTGAGCTTGGAGACGTCGAGCTTGCCCACGACCTTCTTCTTCTTGCCCTTCTTGACCTCCCAGAGCAAGCCGTCGATCTCGGCGTTGCCGTCCTCCAGCTCGGCGCTGAGCTCGAGGGCGTAGGACTTCTTCTCCACGGTCCATGCCAGCTCGGCCGCGACGGGGAAGGCGCCTTCCAGCACGTGGGGTTCGTCGACCGGGCCGGTGACGGTGAGGGTGATGGTGCCGGTGGTCTCGACGGCTTCTGCGGCGGCGGCGGTGTCGTCGGCCAGCGCGGCCGAGAGCATCAGGGCGATCATGTGGTCTCCACGACGAAGTGCTGCGCCTATCCGGTCCCAATAGAGGGTGCGACGATGCGTGCACTCCTCCAGTCCGAGCGCGGCGATCCTGCCCAGGTCCTCCGGCTCGCAGCGGTCGATGAGCCGGCTGTGGGCGCTGGCCAGGTCCTGGTCCAGGTGCTGGCCAGCCCGATCGATCCGGCCGACCTCCTCACGGTTCGAGGGCTCTACCCCCTGCTTCCCGAGCTCCCCTGGACCCCCGGCATGGAGGGCGTGGGCGAGGTGCTGACGGGCGAGCAAGCCGGGCTTCGGGTGGTGCTGCCCGTGCGCACCGGCGCCTGGCGGGAGCGCGTGGTGCTCGACGAGGCGGCGCTCGAGCCGGTGCCGAAGGGGCTCGACCCCGTCCAGGCCTGCATGAGCTGGATCAACGCGCCCACGGCGTGGCGCCTGCTGGAGGGCCTGCGCCCAGGCGACGTGGTGATCTCGGCGCCCGGCGCGGGCGGTGTGGGGCAGCTCGTGGCCCAGCTCGCGGCCCTGCGCGGGCTCCACGTGGTCGCCGTGTGCCGCCGGGAGGCACCGGAGCTCGAGGGCCTCGCCGGCGTCGTGCTCGACGGTCCTGGCCTGGGGCGTCGCGTGCGGGACGCGGCAGGGGGCCCCATCGTGAGGCTGCTCGACGGGGTCGGCGGCACCTGGACCGCCCGCCTGGCCCGCTGCCTGGCACCCGGGGCCGAGGTGGTGGTCTACGGGGGCATGTCGCGGCAGGCCCCCGAGCTCGGCATCGGCGACCTGGTGTTTCGCGGGCTGACGATGCGCGGCTTCTGGCTCTACGCCGACAACCAGGCCCGCGCCGACCGCGGGCGCCCGCTGCGTGCCCAGCTCGCGGCGATGGTCGGGCTCGGGCTCCTCCGTCACCCCGTGGCGAGCGTGCACGCGCTCGACGACTGGGAGGCGGCCCTCGAGGCGGCCCGCGACCCCGCCCGTCGCGGCCGGGTGGTGTTGTGCCCGTGAGAGGACTGGCCCGGATCGCGAAGATCACCTGGTTGGCAGCCCAGCGAGGCACGATGTTCCCCGCGAACAGCCGGCGCAAGCCCGCGGCCGCCCCGGGAGGCACCCGCCGCCGCCGGGTGGCAGGCGGCCTGCTCGGACACCTGCTGGAGCTCGAGCGCATCGACCTGGTCGAGCACACGCTCGAGATGCCGGGCCTGGACCGGCCCATCAGCCTGCTCCAGCTCTCCGACGTGCACCTGCGCGAGGCGGATCGTCGCCTCGACCGGCTGGTGGCGGCGCTCGCCGGGCTCACCCCGGACGCGGTGGTGCTCACGGGCGACGTGGCCACCCGTGGCTGGACCCTCGACGCGGTGGACCGGCTGCTCGGGGCCCTGCCGGACGCGCCTCTGGGCCGCTTCGCGGTGATGGGGAACTGGGAGTACTGGGGCGACGCCCCCCCCGAGCGCTGGCGACCGGTGTTGGCCCGCCACGGCGTTCGTCTGCTGATGGACGAGGTCGTGCACATCGCCGGGGTGGCGCTGGCCGGCACCGACGACTTCTACGCGGGGGAGCCGGATGCCCAAGCCGTGCTCACGCGGCTGGCGGGTCGGCCGGCCGTGGTGCTCTCGCACTCGCCCGGGCTCTTCGACGACCTGGCCCGGGACGGCGTCCGCCTGGTGCTCTCGGGCCACACCCACGGCGGCCAGGTCATCCTGCCCGCGCTGGGCGCCTTCTTCGTGCCGAAGGGCAGCGGAGCGTACGTGGCCGGGTGGTACCGCCGCGAGCACGCCTGGCTCTACGTCTCGGTGGGCCTCGGCTGGTCGATCGCGCCCTACCGACGGCGCTGCCCACCGGAGCTGGTGCTGCACCACCTGGTGCCCGAGGGGTAGAGTGCCGAGGTAGCCTCCCCCCATGAAGACCTTCTGGTTGAGCGTGGTGGTCGGGTGCCTGTTGGGCGTGGGCGTCTCACTCGGGAGCGCAGACTTCCTGCTCGCGTACCACGGCGTGGCCGTCGGCCACCGCCCCGTGCCCGGCTCAGACGGCGTGGACGACACCATGCGGCGCTTCGTGCTCGACCAGGGCGACGGCTGGACCGAGGTGGTGCTGCCCGTCGACGCGTTCTCGTCCTACAGCCTGCCGCTCGCGCCCTTCGGCGTGCCGCCGGCCGAGCGGCCCGAGGAGGCGCCAGCGGTCGAGAAGACCCGCTTCTCCTGGTCGGTCCGCGTGGGCGATCGCGCCGTCAGCCTGCTCGGACCCGCCAACCTGTTCTTCGGCCTGCTGGCTGGCTTGGTGGTGGTGCTGGGACGAAACGTGGCGGTGGCCGGGAGCCCCTTCAGGCTGCTTCCCACGCCCGACACGAGCGGCAAGCGCGGCAAGCGGCCGAAGGTCGGACAGGCCGCGGCAGGGCGCCCGGCGGCCCCGCCGAAGCCCGCGCGTCCGCAGAAGGGCCCCCCGCCCCGACGCGGCAAGGGTCGGAGGAACAAGAAGCGTCGTTGACGCACCCCGATCCCCTCGATAAACCGCCGGGTCCAAGCCGCACCCCCCTGGAGGAACCGTGGCCAAGAAATCTGCCAAGGGCGCCACGATCATCCACCTCGAGTGCACGACCTGCAGGAAGAGCGGGATGCCCGGCGTGAGTCGTTACTCGACCAAGAAGAACAAGAAGAACACGCCGCAACGGCTCGAGTTCAGCAAGTACTGCCGGTACGAGCGCAAGCACACGCCGCACAAGGAGATCAAGTAGGGTCTCGCACGCCTCCGACCACCTGGTCGAAGGCGCTCCGCCTGTTGGATCGTCGGGAGCACGGCTCCGAAGAGCTGAGGCGCAAGCTGCGTGATCGCGGCTGCCCGGACGACGAGATCGACGACGCGCTCGACCGGCTGGCCGACCAGGGCTGGCTGGACGACGGCCGCGCCGCGGAGAGCCTCGCGCGGCACTGGGCGCGGGTGGGCCGCAAGGGCCCGATGCGGATCACGCAGGAGCTCAAGGCCCGCGGCTTCGAGGGCTGGGCGATCGCGCAGGGCCTCGCGGAGGCCGAATCGGAAGGTGACTGGGTCACCCGGTGTGCCGCCCTGATCGAACGGAAGGGGGTGCCGGACGACTGGGAGGGCCGCCAGAAGCTCGAGCGCTGGCTCCGCAGCCGCGGCTTTCCTCACGACGTGATCCAGCAGGCCCTGAAGCGCTGACAGGGGCCGGCGAGCCGCCGAGTCGCGGTACGGTCACTCCATGCCCTGGCTCCAGCCCACGTCGCGCCTCATCGGCGTGCTGCACCTCCCTCCGCTGCCCGGCGCGCCGCGCCCCTCGCCTGGCCTGGCGAGCGTGCTGGACCGCGCCCTGCGCGACGCCGAGGCGCTCGCGGAAGGGGGCGCCGGCGCCTGCATCGTGGAGAACCTGGGCGACGCTCCCTTCGCGCCCTGCGTAGAGCCCCACGTCACGGCGATGCTGGCGGTCGTGGCCCGAGAGGTCCGACAGCGCTTCGGGGACGCGCTGCAGGTGGGCGTGAACGCGCTGCGCAACGACGCCGACGCGGCCCTCGGAGCAGCGGCGGCCGCCGAGGCGCAGTTCGTGCGCGTGAACGTGCACATCGGCGCGATGGTCACCGACCAGGGCGTGATCGAAGGCCGGGCGCGCAGCACGCTGCTCTACCGGCAACGCCTGGACCCCGACCTCGGGCTCGTCGCCGACGTGCTGGTCAAGCACGCGGCGCCTCTGGGCGACTGGGCCCTCGAAGATGCCGCGCGCGACACCTGGCACCGTGGGGGGGCCGACGTGCTGGTGGTCAGTGGCTCCGGCACCGGCCGGCCCACCGCGCCCGACGACGTCCGGCGGGTGCGCGAAGCGGTGCCCGAGGCCACCATCTGGCAGGGCTCGGGCATGACCCCCGAACGCGCCGACGCCCTGAACGCTCTGCTCGACGCCGCCATCGTCGGCACCTGGCTGCACCGCGACGGGCGCCTGGATCAGCCGCTGGACGTGGCCCGGGTGCGCTCGATGGTGGGCGCGCTGGGCTGAGGCACCACCCAGGTGGACCCGCAGCCGGCCTCAGACGCCTCCGGCACCATGCCCGGCGCATCGTCGGTCAGGCGCGCGGCGATGTCCGGGTGCCCGCAGGCCGCGGCCCATCCGGCCGCGCGGACGCGCGCCGCGCCGGTGACCTGGGGGAGCTTGCCTTCGCACGCGACCAACGAGGCACGCAGCTCGGGCCAGCGGGGCCAGGTCACCGCAGCGTCCGCCGAGATCGCGCCGTCGAGGCGCCGGGCGCGCGGCAGGTCGCCGTCCGCGAGCGCCGAGCCCAGCCGCTCCATGCGCGCCAGATCGAGCGCTGATGTGCGTGACAGCGGCTGCACCTCGTCCACCGGCTCGGCGCCCGGACCGCACGGTCCCACCCAGGCGGTGCGGCCCCCGGCGGTGAGGCGCAGCACCTCGCCAGCGTGGCTGAGCTCGACCGCCACCCCCGCGAGGTCGCCCAGCACGAGCGCCGCGACGGCGACGGCCCCGGGAGGACCTCCCGCGTGGGCCAGCACCGACGCCGGGTCGCCCCGGTGACCGGCCCGCCAGGCAGCGGGGCCGTAGTCGTGCAGCGGGTGAGCGACCTCGCCGAGCAGGCGTCCGCCCTCGCCGTCCAGCACGTCCGCCGCTGCGGCGAGCAGGCCCGCGTGGTCCGTGAGGTCCGCGAGGTCGCGCTCCCAGTCCGCCCCGAGGCGTCGCTGTGGACCCGGCTCCAGCGTGCCCGCGAGCGGCGCCACCTCGGACCAGGGGTCGACGGGCACCTGCAGCAGATCGACCAGCAACGCGAGGCAGGCCGCGTCCACCACCACGCAGGAGGTGTGTTCGTGCGCCCGCAGCACAGCGAGCTGCACCGGGCGCAGTTCCGAGGCGAGCCCAGCGCCCGAGAGCGCGTGATCCAGCACCCCGTCGTCGAGCCCCAGCCCCGCGAGGGCCCGACTCCCGAGCACCTGCCGCCGGCGCGCCGCCGCGCCCTCCGCGACATCGTCGGCCACCCGCTCCGCTTCGAGCGCCGACAGCATCGCCGCGCGGGCGGTCTCGTCGCCGCTGGCCCAGCGCAGCGACGCACGGGTGGCGTCGAGCAGCGGGTCCGGACGCTCCTCGAGGAAGGCGTCGAGGGCGCCCTGTTCCTCGGCCGCCTCCCCGAGGCGCGCACGAGCCTCGTCGGTGAGACGTCCGGACGCGAGCTCGTCGGCGACGGACTCGGTGAGCCCCTGCCGACGGAGGAGCGCGAGGCTCGCGCGCAGGCGCAGCCGATCGGGCCCGGCGCGGCGGGCCAGCAGCCCAGCGAGCCAGCGGTCCCACCTCGGATCGGGGTGTTCGGCCAGGAGCGCGACCACGCGCTCGTCGGTGCCGCAGGCCGGGTCCTCCAGATCCTGCACCAGGATGGCGAGCAGGCCGTCGGCGTCCAGGACCGGGACCGACTCGCACACCGCCATGGCGTGCAGGGCCGCGTCGGCGGCACCCGGCCGCTCGGCGCGCCAGGTGGCCGGCACGCGCCCCTGGCTCCACCACAGCGCAGCCGCCCCCAGGGCGACCACCGTCCCCAATGTCTGCCAGCGTCGCCTCACACCGGGAGGCTACCGTGACTCTGCGGCGGGTTGATTGGAGGATCGCCGAGTCCTTCGGGTCCCCAGTGGCCATGCGTCCGACGAAGGCGTGCCAGGGGCACGTCGAGGAGGCGCGGGGTCGCTGGGGGCCCGAAGGGCCGGCGAGGCCCGATCAAGTCGGCGTAGAGGCACGGCTTCCGCCACAGCGCAGAAGGGTGGGACGAAGCGGGCGCTTCGCCCCACCCGGTCCGGTCAGGATGCCCGCCGGACGCACTGCGTCAGGTCGGACGGTGACCCCGGATGAAGGCCCTGGGGAGGATGGAGGGTGGGGCGGCCAGCGACCGGCCGCCCCGGCATGGTCATCAGGAGCAGCCGCTCGTCGCGCCGCAGTTGAAGCACTTGTAGCAGGCCCCGCTGCGCACCATGATGCTGCCGCAGACGTGGCAGGGGGGTGCGTCGGCCTGGGTGGTGAAGACCGCGTCGCTGTCGGTGGCCTCCGAGACCTCGCCGTCGGCGATGGTGACCGCCGGGAGCTGCGCTGCGGGAGCGGCCTGGGCCGGCGCCGCGATGCCCGCCGCCGCGACCGCGGCCGGGTGCTGCTGGGCACCGGGGCCGAAGCGGAGGTTCAGCCAGCGGAAGATGTAGTCCATCAGCGACTTGGCGAAGGGGATCTCCGGGTTGCCGGTGTAGCCGCTGGGCTCGAACCGGGTGTGGGAGAACTTGTCGGTCAGCACGTGGAGGGGCACGCCGTACTGCAGGGCCAACGACACCGAGGTGGCGAAGGCATCCATCAAGCCCGAGACCGTGGAGCCTTCCTTGGCCATGACCAGGAAGATCTCGCCCGGCGCGCCGTCCTCGTACATGCCCACCGTGATGTAGCCCTCGTGGCCCGCCACGTTGAACTTGTGGGTGATGGCCCGGCGCTCGGTGGGCAGCTTCCGCCGGACGGGGCGGTACTCGATGACCTTCTCGACCGCTCTCTCGACCTTGGCGCCCTGGCTGTCGAGGCTGGTGTTGAGGGGCTGGGTGCGCTTGCAGCCGTCGCGGTAGATGGCGATGGCCTTCAGCCCCAGCTTCCAGGCCTGCAGGTAGCAGTCGGCGATGTCGGCCGGCGTGGCGTCGGTCGGCATGTTCACGGTCTTGGAGATGGCGCCGGACAGGAAGGCCTGGGCGGCCCCCATCATGCGCACGTGGCCCATCGGCTCGATGGTGCGCACGCCGTTGCGCGGCTTGAAGGCGCAGTCGAACACGGCGAGGTGCTCGTCCTTCAGGCCGGGCGCGCCCTCGATGGTCTCCTGGTCGTGCAGGTACCCGAGGATGGCTTCGCGCTCGTCGTTCGTGTAGCCCAGGTTTTCGAGCGACTCGGGGACCGTCTGGTTGACGATCTTGAGCATGCCGCCGCCCACGAGCTTCTTGTACTTGATGAGCGCGATGTCCGGCTCGATGCCGGTGGTGTCGCAGTCCATCATGAAGCCGATGGTGCCCGTGGGCGCCAGCACGGTGACCTGGCCGTTGCGGAAGCCGCTGTCGAGATCGACGCTCGTCACCTCGTCCCACACGCCCGCGGCCGCGCTGCGGAGGTTCTCGGGGAGGCTCTCGGAGAGCTTCCGGGCCGCGGCCTGGTGCTTCTTCATCACGCGCATGAAGCACTTCGCGTTCTTCGCGTAGCCCTTGAAGGCGCCCTTGAGCTCGGCCACACGGGCCGACTGCAGGTTGGCGTGACCGTGCATCAGCGAGGTGATGGCGCCCGCGTAGGAGCGGCCTTCCTCGGAGTCGTAGGGCAGGCCCTTCGACATCAACAGCGCGCCGAGGTTGGCGAAGCCGAGGCCGAGGGGGCGGTAGTCGAAGCTGTTCTTCTCGATCGCCTTGGTCGGGTAGCTCGCGCGGTCGACCAGGATCTCCTGGGCCGTGATGGTGAGCTTCACCGCCTGGATGAAGCGCTCGACGTCGAAGCCGTCGCCCTCGGTGCGGAACTTCATCAGGTTGAGCGACGCCAGGTTGCAGGCGGAGTCGTCCAGGAACATGTACTCGGAGCACGGGTTGGACGCGTAGATCCGGTCGGTGTTGATGCAGGTGTGCCAGTCGTTGATCGTGGTGTCGTACTGCATGCCGGGGTCGCCGCAGAGCCAGGCGGCTTCCGCGATCTGCGCCATCACGTCGCGCGCCTTGTGGGTCTCCACCGCCTCGCCCGTGGTGACCGCGCGGGTGGTCCAGTCGTTGTCGTCCACCACGGCCTGCATGAACTCGTCGGTCACGCGGACGGAGTTGTTGGAGTTCTGGAAGAACACGCTGTCGTAGGCGCCGCCCTGCACGTTGAAGCCGCCGTCGTAGCCGGCGTCGATGAGGGCCCAGGCCTTCTGCTCCTCGTCCTTCTTGCAGTTGACGAACTCGAGCACGTCGGGGTGGCCGATGTCGAGGATGACCATCTTCGCCGCACGACGGGTCTTGCCGCCCGACTTGATGACCCCCGCGAAGGCATCGAAGCCGCGCATGAAGCTGACGGGACCCGAGGCGGTGCCGCCGCCGCGGAGCAGCTCCTTGCTGGAGCGGATGCTGGAGAGGTTCGAGCCGGTGCCGCTGCCCCACTTGAAGAGCAGCCCCTCGGTCTTCGCGAGCCCCAGGATCGACTCCATGGTGTCGTCGACCGAGTTGATGAAGCACGCCGAGCACTGCGGGTGGGTCTCGACGCCGACGTTGAACCACACCGGCGAGTTGAAGGCCATGTGCTGGTTCAGGCAGAGGTAGGCCAGCTCCTGGCGGAACAGCTCGGCCTGCTCGTCGTCGGCGAAGTAGCCGTCCTCGCGGCCCCACATCGCGACGGTGTCGACCACGCGCCCGATCAGCTGGCGCACCGAGCGCTCGCGCTCCGGCGTGCCGAGGTGGCCGCGGAAGTACTTGGACACCACCACGTTGGTGGCGGTCTGGGACCAGGAAGAGGGGATCTCCACCTCGCGCTGCTCGAAGACCACCGCGCCCGACGCATCGCCGATGACCGCGTCGCGCAGCTCCCAGCTCACGGTGTCGAAGGCATCCACGCCCTCGGTGGTGAAGGTGCGCTCGAAGCGCAGCCCCTTGGACCCGGCGGCCCCCTTCTTCGAGGTCACGGGGAGGGACGTCCGCTGGTCACGGCCGGTGCTGATCTCCATGAATTCCGCCTCTGCGTCTGCGTGAGCTTGGTGCAACTTCTGCGTGAGCCTCGAAGGAGGTGGCTTTCCGAGCCGAGTCCGAGGACCTCGCCCATCGTGGGGCCCCTAAAGGTCTACTGCCCCAAGTGCAGACAGGTCAAGAGATTTGCCACAAGATGTTGTGGTCCAGGGGGTGCCCAGACCCCACATCTTGTGTCCTGTGGAAACTGTGGAAAACCCGATTCCGCACCCCCTGAACGTCGTGATCATGGGTCTTTAGACACGGCCGGGGCCTGTGGACAAGCCGGTGGAGGATCGGGTGTGCCAGGGGGGCGATCCTTGGGGAGGACGCCGAAACTGTCCACATGGTGTGGACGGGCGAGCGGTAGGCTGGGCCGGTGCGAATCGGTGTGCGATGGCTGCTCGGCGACCCGGACGGGCTGGACGGACCGGGGCTCGTGCGCCTGGTGCGGCACGGCGACCCACCCGCGCAGGTCGCTGCGGCGCGCAGGCTCGGGATCCTGGCCGAGCGCGAAGCGGCCGACGCCCTGGTGGGAGCCCTCGGCCACGCCGTGCCGGGGGTGCGGCGGACCGCGGCCATGGCGCTCGGCCGACGCGGCGACCCGACGGACGCGGCCGCCCTGCGCGCCGCGCTGGCGAGCGAGCGGTGCACGACACCGCTGATCGCGATGGCTGCGGGCTGGGTGCGCTGCGGCGGCGACCTGACCGACGCCGCCGAGCAGGTCGGCCTGCACGGCGACGCCGCCCAGAAGACCGTGGGGGGATGGCGCTCGCCGAGCGCCGCCGCGGGCTTTGGGGCCCGCACTCTCCAGCGGGAGCTGCTGCAGCTGCTCGACCCCTTCGCCGTCGGCGACGAGCCGCCCTGGGCCGAGGTGCAGGTGCAGCCCGTGGACGCGCTCGTGGCCCGGCTGGACGCGCTCGCGCGCCGCGACCCTCACGGTGGCCACGGCCGGCAGGCCCTGGAGTACCTCGCAGCGCTCGAGCCACCGGACCTGGTGCCCCGCCTGGAGCTGGTGCGCCGGGACGCTGGCCGGCGGACCGACAACAGCGCGCTGTTGGCGCTCGGGCGCTGCGGTGACCCGCTCGCCGCCGACCTGCTGCTGGCCGATCTGGACCGCATCGACGTGGACCCCGGGCGTGGCTTCGCCTACCGGCGGCTGAGCGCCATCGGCCTCGGACGGCTGGGCCTGCCCCACGTGGCTCCCCGCATCCTTCGCGCCCTGGAGGTGGAGGCGAGGGACCACGAGGGGCGTCCCGGCGCCGGGCTGGGCATCCAGTACCCGGTCCGCACGAACCTGATCTGGGCCCTCGGAGAGGTCCAGGCCGCACGGGCGGCCAAGGTGCTCGTGACCTACCTCGGGAACATGAGCGGCAGCGCCCTGGGCGGCTTCTACCTCCCGGCGATGGGCGCGCTGGTCAAGATCGGCCAGGCCGCCGTGCCGGCACTGGAGCGGGCGACACGCCGCGGCAGCTCCGACGAGCGCGCCCACGCGGAGGCGGTGTTGGAAGCCATCCGAGGGTGAACGGCCCGGCCCGCCGAGCGCTCACTCGGAGCTGGAGCTCGTGTTGGTGCCGCCGACCTGCTGGCTGTATTCCCAGGTCTTGTAGCTGGACTCCACCCGGGTCATGCCGCCCCGGTAGACCATCACCTCGTAGTACTCGTCCATGCCATCGGCGATGGCGTACTTGTTGACGAACTTCACCACGATGGCGCCGTTGCTGTCGAAGTCGCCCACGGGGTTGTCGAGCCAGCCCCGCGGTGTGAACACGATCGCGTCGGCGTTTCCCGACCCCGGCCCCGTGATGTTGGCCCACTGGTCGATCGACACACCCTTGGCGTACTCGTTGGCGCCCTTGGACAGATCGATGGTGCCCAGCTCGGTGGCCGCGTCGGTCCCGGTGCCCTCGAACGGCAGGGTGTCCCAGAAGTCGGACAGGCGCACCTTGTTGCCGATCTGGATCTTGTAGGCGCCGGCGTTGTCCGAGCTGGCCGACGTGATGTCGGCGTCGAAGTCGGTGAGCAGCACCCGCGCCTGCACGTTGTTCATGATCGCGTACTGCCGTGCTTGCTGCAGATGGTTCGTGAAGTTCTTCGCCGCCTCCCGGGCCCGGTAGCGAGGAATCAGCTTGCGGACCTGGCCCACACCGAGCGCTGCGAGCAGCGTGATGACGCTGAGCACGATCATCAGCTCGAGGAGCGTGAAGGCTGCGCGACGGGAATTGGGCAGACGCATGCGGGCATCTTACCCGGTTGACGGGTGGTGGCCGAACGCATAGATGCGCGGTTCGTCGTGCGGGTGGTCCGCGCGGTGACTCCCCCGCTGGACCCACGATCGTCCGATCGAGCCCTCCAGCGGTGTCATGCACCCGAAAGGAGCGTCTCATGGCGCGTTATCGTGGACCCCGGCTGAAGAAGTGCCGGCGTGTGGGCGTGGTGCTTCCCGGTCTGACCACGGCGGGCTCGCTCCGCCGTCCGTACCCTCCCGGGGTGCATGGTCAGGCGCGTACGCGGAAGCCCTCCGACTACAAGGTTCGTCTGATCGAGAAGCAGAAGCTTCGCTGGCACTACGGCCTGCTCGAGAAGCAGTTCGTGCGCTACATCAAGGAAGCCTCTCGTCGCAAGGGCCCGTCCGGCCGCAACCTCGTCACCCTGCTCGAGAGCCGCCTGGACAACGTCGTCTGGCGCCTCGGCCTGGCCGCGACCATCCCCTCCGCCCGCCAGATGGTGGTGCACGGGCACATCCTGGTCGATGGCAAGCGCGTGGACCGTCCGTCCTTCTCCGTGAAGCCGGGCCAGGTCGTCAGCATTCGCGAGAAGAGCAAGGACAAGCCCTGGATGCAGGAGCGCCTCGAGCTCTCCACCAGCCGCGCCACCCCGAACTTCCTCGAGTTCGACCCGGCGAAGGCCAGCGGCACGGTGACCCAGGAGCCGGAGGCGGAGGACGTCCCGTTCGAGGTCAACCTCCAGGCCATCATCGAGTTCTACGCCCAGAAGCTCTGAGCAAGAGCTCACGCTTCGATGCAGGGAAGGGCCTCGCTTCGGCGAGGCCTTTCGTGCGTTCCGGGGTACCGTCGCGCGTGCTCTGGACCCTGCTGGCGTGCAGCGGCGGCGCCCCGCCGCCTCCGAACGTGCTGGTCATCGTGGTCGACACGCTCCGGGCGGACCACGTGGGCGTGGGGCACACCCCCCACCTCGACGCCCTGGCGAGCAGGGGCTGGTCGGCGAGCGACGCCCACGCCACCTCCCCGTGGACGCTGCCGTCGATCGCGAGCCTGCTGACCGGACGCTACCCGGCAGCCCACGGCCTGGAGCGGATCCAGCAAGACCTCGGGGCGGACGTGACCCTGCTCTCCGAGCGCTTCCAACACGCGGGCTACCGCACGTGCGGCGTGGTCTCGAACCTGCTCCTCCGACGGGAGGGGCTGGCCCGCGGCTTCGACGTGTGGGACAGCTCGCAGGCGGGCCCCGACTACCTGGTCACGGGCGAGGCGGTCGCCGAGCGCGCCACAGCGTGCATGGCGGGCGGCGATCCGTGGTTCGCCTTCGTGCACCTCTTCGACCCCCACTACCGCTACCCGCCCGCGTCCCGTGGCGACGCTCCCGAGCAGGCTGGGCGGCTGACCGGGATGGAGGACGTGAACCACGTGCGCCACGGCCTGGCGCCCCTGAGCGACGAGGAACGAGCCTTCCTCGCAGCGCGCTATGCCGCCGAGGTGGCCTACACCGACCGCGCGGTGGGCACGCTGGTGCGAGCGGCCGGCCCCGACACCCTGGTGGCGGTGACCGCGGACCACGGCGAAGAGCTGCTGGAGCGGGGCTGGTTCGGCCACACCGTGCACGTGCACGACGAGCTCACGCGGGTGCCCTGGATCCTGGCGGGCCCCGGGGTCGAACACGAGGTCCACGCCGACCCTGTCAGCAACGTGGCCCTGCCGGCAGACGTGCTCGAGCTCGCTGGGCTGGGAGCACCCGAGGGCTGGGAGGATCGGAGCAGCCCGGTGGTGGTGGACCTCGACTACAAGCCTCTCGCAGGGGACGCGGTCGCCGCGGAGCACGAGGACGTCGGGGCTCTGGCTGCCGTGACCTCACGCTGGCGCCTCATCGTGGACGACCGGCGCGGGACCACGCAGCTCTTCGACCGCGTGCAGGATCCAGGCGAGCGCCGGGACGTGGCCGGTGCCCACCAGGACGTGGTGTCGCAGCTGACCCGACAGCTGGCCGCCTACGACCGGCAGGGCACGGCCGAGCCCGTCGAGTTGCCGGTGGAGGCCCTCGACGTGGAGGCGCTGCGCGCCCTGGGGTACGTGGACTGAGGGCAGAGGACGCCGCCACGGGGGCTTCAGGCCACCTGCGGCCCCACGAACAGGTCGAGCTGGCGGGTGGTGACGTCCACCGGCGCCAGCTCCAGGAAGGCGACCTCGGCCCCGGGCTCGACCGCCAGCACCGAGCTGGCTGCCGCGAGGCCGCAGGCCCCGACCGCTGCTTCGAAGGTGCGGGCGATGCCGACCGAAGCCCGGAGCCCGAAGGCATCCTCGAGCTCTTCCAGCAGGCTGCCACCGGCGAGCAGCGGGCACGCGCCCAGCGGCCACGGGGCCGGACCGGCCACGCGGGTGGCGCCGACCTGCTCCGCGCCCGGGAGGTGCCGCCGCACGCCCTCCATCAGCGCCGGGGTGACGGGCACCCCCAGCTCGACCACCAGCTCGAAGGCGTGCTCACCGACGCCCCAGGGGGAGCCGGAACGGCCCACGCGACGCGACCGGTGACGCGCGAGCACGCGCCCCGCCCAGAGCCAGCGGTCCTCGCCGACGCGACCGCCCCCAGGCTCGGCCCGAGGGCCCGAGACCGTGTCGGACGCGAGCATGGGACGGCCATGGCCGCGCGGGACCAGCACACCGAGATCGCCCGGCACGGGCCGGGCACCTACGAGCAGCAGATCGCCATGGGCGAGATCGAGGCCGGCCGCGTGCCCCGGCGACACCACGCGGAAGGTGGAGGCGCCGGCCACACCCGACCACAGCGGGTGACCACGCTGATCTTCGAAGAGGCGGGGGAAGCGATGGGGAGCGGTGGGCAGGGGGCGAAGGCTCATGATCGGGGTCTCCATGACCAGACACCTGCAGTGTACTGAACAAAACCACCGGGTGGCGGACAGTTTTTGTCCGCTCCCGCACTTGTTAGCCTTGCAGTGCCGGAGGCTGTCGATGACCAAGACCCGCTACGTGCCCGTCCTCGTCCTCCTCGGGCTCGCCCTGGCCGGTCTGCTCGTCCTGGGGAGCCACGGCGAGCGCGCCGAGGCCGGCGACCGCGCCCCCCGACGCCACCTCGTCTGCCAGGTCTTCGAGGTCGACATCGAGGCCGGCGCCCGGCTGGAGACCGCCGATCAGACCCAGGCGCTCGGGCAGTGGGTCGCCACCCACGAGGCGGCCGGGTGGCAGGTGGCGACCACGGACTTCGAGGTCGGCCAGACCGCCACGGGCCGCCAGCGAGCTTGGACGCAGGTCTGCCTGGAGCGCGAGCTGTGAGCGCGATCACGGCCGTGGTGCGCCGCCTGACGGGGCTGCTCCACGCGGAGTGGGACGTGACCCTGGGGCCCGGCTCCGACCCCGCCCGACGGAGCCGCGGCGGAAGCGGCGTGCGCCTCGCCGGCGAGGCCCGGCAGGGCCTGATCATGGGCGGCGCCCCGGTGGAGGAGGCCACGCGGTGCCGCTACGACCGCGCGGTGCTCCGGGGCAGCACGTTGACCGGGACCTGCACGCTCAGCACCTTCCGGGGTGCCCAGCTGGTGGAGCCGAGCGCGCAGGCGGGCGCCCGCGTCACGGCGTGCGACCTGGAGGGAGCCCGCATCGAAGGCGGCGACCTCGGCGAGCTCGACCTGGTGGCCTGCAGCCTGCGAGAGGTGGAGGTCCAGGACACCCCGCTCGGGCGTCTGGAGCTCTGCGATCTCTACGGAGCGCGGCTCGAGGGCGTGCGCGTCCAACACCTGGTCGGCTGCGACCTGCGGGCCGCGCGCCTGCTCCGCTGCGACCTCCGCGGCGCCGACCTGCGCGGCTCCCACTTCGTGCGGGCCGAGCTTCGGGACTGCCGCCTGGAAGGCGCTCGCGTGGAGGGCGCGGTGTTCGCCAGCGCCAGCGGACTCGACGCAGACACCAGGCGGCGCCTGCTGCGCGGAGGCGCCACCTTCCACGGTGCCGCGCTCACCGGCTGGCTCCGGCGCCTGGCCCCACAGCTCGATCCGCTCGCCCTCGACAAGGCCGGTGCCGCCGTCACGTGGGGCGGCGCCCTGCTGGGGGCCGCCCTGAGCGCCGCCGGTGTGTGGGTCGTGGTGCACCCGCCCCCGGCCCCCGAGGTCGCCGAGCTGCCGCCACCGCTCGCGCGCACGGCCACCGCCGAGGAACGCCGGAGGACCCAGGAGAACCTGCGCCTGCTGCGCGAGTCCCTGGCCGCCGCCCACGACCGCATGGTGGAGGGCGGCGCGGTGAACCGCACCTGGCCGACGATCACCGAGCTGCAGGACAACTCCTACGACACCGACGGCGACGCCGCCGGCGAGCTGCACGATCGGATCGTGCCGTCGGGCTTCCTGGACAACTTCCTCACCGACAGCCAGGGCGGCGTGCTCCCCTACTGCAACGAGGATCCCACCCAGGAGACCCTGTCCGGCGTGGACACGGACTGGCACTACTGCGAGCTGACCGGGCGGGTGTTCGCAGGCGCGGGCTACTCCGAGGAAGCCACGCTCAACTGGTAGCTCAACTGGCGATGTCGAACAGGTAGACGTGCGTCAGGGAGTAGGAGCCGTCGGGCAGGGGCGCCTTCGTGGCGGCGTCCGCCTCGCCGCTCAGGTTGCTCTCGGTGCCGCCGTAGCCGAACACGCACGCGTCGGCGCCCTGGCTGCTGCCGGCACAGGACGCGTCGCCGGGAATGGCTGCATAGACCCCGTAGAGCTGCTCCGCCGCGAGCTCGGTGTCGTAGCCGGCCGCGGCCAGGGCCGGCAGCAGGTCGGGGTGCATGGAGCCGAGCCCGAGGTAGACGCCCTCCTCGCCGTTGAGCACCGACTCGGACCCGGTGCACGGGACCTTGGCGGCCTCGAGCGTGACCTGCACCCACAGGAACACCGCCGGGTCGGGCGGCGTGTCGAGCGCGGTGATCGTGGCGATCGAGCGTTCCTCGACGCAGCGGAGGCCAGCGTCGCGGGTCTCGTCCTCGAGCGTGAGGCGCACCACCCCACCCACCAGCGCGCCCTTGGTCACCTCGAGGGTCCCTCCGATGCCGTAGAGTTCGGGGGAATCGACCGACGCGGTGTCGCTGCCGCCGCTGTCGGCCTCGTCGGCACCGGCCGTGGCGGTGTCGCTCGTCCCGCCGCCGCCTCCACCGGTGTCGGCGGCACCCTTGTTGAGGGCGTAGTCGGCACAACCGCACGTGAGGCCGAGCCCGAGGGCGGAGAACAACAGGGGGGCACGCATCACGTCACCTGCGGCCCTGCCGAGCGACCACGCCACCACCCTACTCCCAAAGCTCCGACAGCGCTACAACGACCAGGCGTAGGCCGGCCAGAGGGCGTAGGCCTCGCCGGGCACCCAGCCGGGCAGCGCGGGGTCGTCGCCGTCGTCGAGCGACGCGGCGTAGGCGTAGCCGTGCTCGATGGCGGTCTCGCCATCGAACGAGATGTACCAGCCGAAGCTCTTCCCGGGGTACGGGTCGTAGTCCGCCAGGCTCTCGGGGACCGAGCCGATGCCGATCGCCACGATGCCTTCGAAGGCGGGATCGTCGGTGACCGGGCCCTCGCAGTCCTCGTCCTGGTTCGACAGCTCCACCTCGTAGACGGCCTTGCAGGCCTCGCACCCGTCCAGCTCGGCTTCCGTGACGCCGGTGAGGCTCTGCACCAGCGCGCACTGGTAGAACTTGTCCTTCTGCTTCTTCTCCCAGCCCTCGGCGAAGAACTCCCACACGTGGGTGCCCTCCACGCTGGTCTCGGCGGGGACCACCTCGCCGTAGTTCATGGCCCAGGCGGTGGGTCCGTCAGCGCCCTTGCAGGCCAAGGAAGTGAGGATCAGGAGCACGTTCACCTTCCCAGGATGCGACGCACCCGCTCCGCGCGCGGCCCCGAGGGCGAGAGGTCGAGGTACTCCCGCCAGGCGGCCGTGCTGGTGACGAGGTTGTCGCCGAGGTCCATGTAGTACTGCGCTCGGGCGTAGTGGGCGAGCGCGGCGTCCGGCGCGGCACGCGCCGCCTCGTCGTAGAGGTTGGCGGCCTCGATCTCACGCCCCGCGTCACGGTGGAAGCGCGCGAGCTGGATCAGCACCCAGGGGTCGGACGGAGCCTCGGCCAGGGCTCGTGCGGCGTGGGCCTCGCGGTCGTCGCGGCCGAACCGGGCCGCGGCCGCTCGCGCTCGAGGAGCAAGCGCCTGCCGGATCGGGTCGGCGCCCTCCGCGAAGGCCTCGGCGGCGCCGAGGAGCTGCACACCCGCCAGCGACGGCTGATCGAGCTCGCCGTTGGCGAGGCCCTCCACGTAGAGCCGACGCGGCGCGTTCTCGGCGCTGCCGCTCCGTTCGGCGACCTCCAGCGCCGCCTCCGGACCTCGGCCGTCGTGCAGTGCGAGCTGCGCATCGAGCAGCGCCGCCCACGGCTGGTCGGCCATCGACGCCGGCAACGACGCGAGCTGGCGGGCCGCCCGGTCGATCTGGTCCTGGTCCAGCCGCAGCTGGAAGGCCGCCTCCTGGTAGTCGCGGTCCAGCGGATGCAGCTCCAGGCAGCGGTCGACCGCGCTCATCGCACGGAGGATGCGGCCGGTGCGCGCGTAGCTGCCGGCCAGCCGGTACAGGTAGACGCTGTTCTCCGGGTCGTCGTTCAGCGCGAACTCGACCGCCTCCTCGGCCTCCTGGTGCCGGCCGAGCCGCGCGAGCACCACGGCGCGGAGGTAGTGCGCCTCCCCCCTCACCCGAGTGGGCAGGTCGCTGCGCTTCACCTCGTCCTCGAGGCGGGCGAGGGTCTCGTCCGCCGCGCCGTAGGAGGCCTGCACCTCCAGGGCGAGCAGGCCGACGTCGTCGCCCGCCCGCGCGAGGGCGTCGCGCGCGCAGGCCTCGTCTTCCGCGGCGAGGCAGGCGCGCACGAGCGCCGCCAGGTACCGCGGCTGCGCCGAGGCTTCGACCGCGCGCTGAGCCCACAGGCGGCTGACGGCGGGCTCGCCCTGGGTCAGCCCGATGGACGACTTCAGGAGCATCACCTCGGGGTGCTCGCTGCCCAGCGCGTCCGCCGCGCCCGCGGCCGCGCCGAGGTCGCCCTGGTAGAAGCTCAGCCAGGCGCTCACGAGCCCCAGGCCCGCGTTCGGACCGGACTCGCCCGCCGCCTGCGCGAGCAGATCCTGGGCGGACTTCAGACGGCTGACGTCGCCGCTGTAGTGCGCCCAGTGCACCATGCGCACGAAGGCGAGGGCCGTGAGGTGGGGCCCTCGAGGAGCGGTGCCGGCTCTGACATCGGCCGCCAGGCGAGCTTCCGCCATGCGGAGCTGGGAGTAGTCCCGGTGCGCGACCACCGCGACCGTGTCCTCGACCACAGCCGCCGCCGACAGGTGGACGTACAGCTGCTGGGCGCCCCAGACCACGGCCACCAACAAGCCGACACCCACGGCGATCCACGCCAGCCACGGGGTGGGGCGCGCCGGGTCGTGCTCGCCCACGGCCACCTCGGCCCGAGGCTCGGGCACGGGGCCTGCGAAGCGCGCCTCGAGCACCACGGGCGGCGGCTCGACGACCTCGACCGGGCCGTCGTGCAGGATGCGCTCCGCGTCGGCCTCGTCCTCCTTCCGCGTCATCACGATGAGGTCTTCGTCCTCCTCCTCGAGGAAGTCGTCGTCGTCGGCGACCATGTCGGACAGGTGCAGGCCCCCGACGTCCGGCTCCAGCTCGGACTCGTCGAGCTCGATCTGGCCGTAGTCGTCGGGGCCCAGCTGGGCGAGGTTGCGCGTGGAAGGCGGCGGCGGCGGGGGCTCGTCCTGCTTGATGACCAGCATGATCTGGGTGTCGTCCGCGTCGCCCACGGCGTCGTCGGCTTCGGTGGCGTCGGGGTCGGGCGGCGGGAGCGACTCCATGCGCGAGACCGCCGTGACGTCGCCTTCGTGGTCGTCGTGCACCTCCTGGTACGCGCCCCGGAAGAGCGAAGGAAAGCCCGGCGCCTCGTCGGCCGGGTCGAGCGCCGAAGCCGCGGTCACCTCCCCGGTGAGGCTGTCGGTGAAGGAGACGGGGTCGCCCGTCTCCTCTTCGAGCTCCGGCGCGAACCTGCGCGCGAGCACGACCAGCGGCTCGTCGCCCGTGAGCTCACCCCGGAGGCCCCACAAGAGCTCATCGGCCCGTGCACGCCAGGGCCCCTCGATCCGCCGCAGGCGCTCCAGCAAGCCCTTGGCGCGGAGGTGGCTCCCCGCGCACATGAAGCTCTCGGCGAGCTCCAGGAGCTCCGCGGGCGGCGCCGTGCGCTCCAGCTCCCGGGCGTTCGCCGGCGGGCCGACCGGTTCCGCATGGGCGCGCCGCAACATCGAGCGCAGGTCGTCGCGGGCGGGCGCCAGCCCCAGGGCGTGGCTGAGCGGCTTTCGGGCCCGCTGGGGCCAGCCGCGCTTCAGGAACATGTCGCCGGTCAGCGCCAGCGCCTCGACGTCGTCGGGATCGTGGTCGGTGAGCTCCCGCAGCCGGACCCAGGCGCGGTCCATGAGGCAGAGACCCAGGAGCGCCCGGACCTCGGCGAGCAACACCATGCGTGGCGGCGCGCCGACCTGCACCCAGCGCTCGACGAGCTGGACGAGCTGAGCGCGCGCCCCCGAGGCGGCGAGCCTCAGAGCCACGCGCTCGACGAACGCTGCGACGTCAGTGGAGGAGGAGGCTGGCGGCTTCACCCCGCCAGCCTAACCCCGACCTCAGTCCGCGAGGGCTTCGGTGAAAGCGCTCTGCAGCAGCGGGCAGACTTCGAAGAGGTCCTCCACCAGGCCGTAGGTGGCGTGCTGGAAGATGGGCGCCTCCGCGTCCTTGTTCACGGCCACGATCACCTTGGACGTGCGCATGCCGGCCAGGTGCTGGATGGCGCCCGAGATGCCGCAGGCCACGTAGAGCGTGGGGTTGACCACCTTGCCGGTCTGCCCGACCTGCGCGCTGTGAGGCGCGTAGCCGGCATCGACCGCCGCGCGGCTGGCACCGGGCGTGGCGCCGATGGAGGCCGCGAGCGGGCGAATGACCGCGTCGAAGTTCTCCGCAGACTTCAGCGAGCGGCCGCCCGAGACGATGCGGTCGGCTTCGGTCAGGTCGGCGATGGTGGAGTCCGATGCCTTGACCTCGATGACCTTCGCGAGGATGTCGGCGTCGGTCACGCCCGCGTCGATCGCCACCACGTCCGCGCTGCCGCCGGGGGCGGCGCCCACGGCGAAGCTGTTCGGACGCACGGTGTAGATCGCCGTGGCGGTGTTCACCTGGATGTTCTGGAGGGCCTTGCCTGCGTAGGCCGGGCGCTGGGCGGTGCCGTCGGCGTTCAGGACGGTGACCTCGGCCGCCATGCCGAGGCCGAGCCGGGCCGCGACGCGGGGGAAGAGGTCGCGACCTGCGGACGAGGCGGGTGCGAGCACCGCCGCCGGCTGCACCTGGGCGATGGCGGCGCAGACCGCCTTCGTCCACGCGCCGGTGGTGTAGGTGCCGAAGGGATCACCGGTGACGGTGTAGACGGTGCTGGCGCCGTGGGCGCCGAGGTCACCAGCGTCGGCGGAGCCGATCAGCAGAGCGCTGACGGGACCGCCGAGCTCGCGGGCCTTGCCGAGGAGCTCGTAGGCCGTCTTCTTGATGTTGCCGCCGTCGTGCTCGACGAAGACCAGGGTTCCGGTTGCCATGTGCGTGTCTCCTCAGATGACCTTGGCTTCTTCGCGGAGGAGCCGAACGAGCTCCTGGACCTTCGCAGCGGGGGAGTCGCCGTCGATGATGCGACCGGCCGGCCGCGCGGGGGGCGCGCTCCAGCTGGTGACCGTGACCGCAGCCTCGGCCGCTCCGACGCCACCGTCGAGGCCGAGCGCGCCAGCGTCCATCACGGCGATCTTCTTGCGCTTCGCCATCATGATGCCCTTCAGGCTCGCGAAGCGCGGGTCGTTCAGGCCCTTGTCACAGGTCACGATGGCGGGCAGCGGTGCCTGCACCACGTGGCTCGTGCCCCCGCCCATCGAGCGGGTGGCGGTGACGGTCTCGCCTTCGACCGCAACGCTGTCGACCACGTAGATCTGCGGCCAGCCGAGCACCTCCGCGATCATCGCGGGCACCTGGCTCTGGTCGCTGTCGATGGCCTGCTTGCCGCAGAACGCGAGCGACACGCCCTCGGCCTCGAGCGCCGCAGCGAGGATGCGCGCGGTCCCGAGCGCATCGCTCCCGGCGAAGGCCGCGTCGTCGAGGCGAACCGCACCGGTCGCGCCGCGGGCCAGCGCGTCCTTCATGCGCGCTTCGGCGTCGGCGCCGCCGACCGTGAACACCGTGACCTTCGTGGCGATCTTCGCGTCCTTGAGCTGCAGGGCAGCCTCGAGCGCGAACTCGTCGTAGGGGTTGGGGATCCACTTGGTGTCGTCAGGGAAGGTGACGCCCGATCCGTCGTCCGCGACCTTGGGGGTCTTGTCCGACTCGGGGACCTGCTTCAGGCAGACTCCGATGTGCACGCTTACTCCGGGGTGACGGGGGATGTGCGCACCCCCCGAATGAAGACGTCGGCGACCTGCTCAGCGGCCGCCTCGAGGTTGAACTTCTCGCGCCGCGCCAGCACCCACTGCATGGCGAGCTCGTCCAGCGCGCCGAAGAAGGCCCAGCTGGTGACGAAGGGATCCAGATCGGAGCGGATCAGCCCGCGGCTCTGGCCCGTGCGGACCGCCTGCCCGATGACGCCCAGGTACTCCCAGAGCTTCTCGGGTCGGTAGTCCTTCATGAACTTGTTGGACAGGCGCAGCTCGACCTGCAGCACCTCGGCCACCGCGCGGTTCTCGTGGACCTGGCGGAAGTGGTGCCGGGCGAAGGCCCGGAGGTGCTCCAGGGGATCGTCGAGCCCTTCGATCGCGGCCGCGAGGCCGTCGAGCAGGACCTGCATCTTCTCCTCGAAGATGGAGACGAGGAGCTCCTCCTTGCTCTTGAAGTAGAGGTAGATCGTGCCGTCTGCGACGCCAGCCCGCCTGGCGATGTCGCTCACGCGGGCCTGGTGGAAGCCCTTGGACGCGAAGACATGGATCGCCGCTTCGCTGATCAGGTGGCGCTTGTCCGTGCGACGATCCGACACCGGTCTCCCCTTCGAGGCGACTCGGGTAGCGCGGCCTCGTCGGCCGGGCAAGGCGATTCTGAACCGTCGTTCAGCCCTGGATCAGGAATCGAGGAACCGCCTCACCTGGGCCGCGATGTCGGTGTCGCCGGTCTTCTCCCAGTCCCTGGTGAAGGCGGCGTTGCCCTTGTCGGTCAGGGGGTGGTTGAAGCACGCCCGCAGCACCTTGAAGGGCACGGTGGCGAGGTCGGCCCCCGCCTGGGCGGAGCGGTGAACGTGCAGCGGGTGCCGGATCGACGCCGAGAGCACCTTGGTCTCGATCTCGGGGTGATCCCGGTAGAGGTTCACGATGTCTTCGATCAGCTCGATGCCGTCGTGGCCGATGTCGTCGAGCCGCCCGACGAAGGGCGAGATGTAGGTCGCTCCGGCCCGGGCGGCCAGCAGAGCCTGGTTGGCCGAGAAGCAGAGGGTGACGTTGGTCTTCACACCCTCGGCGGCCAGCTGCGCCGTGGCCGCGATGCCTTCGGGGGTGAGCGGCACCTTCACGACCACGTGCTCGTGCACCTGGCGCAACAGCAGGCCCTGCTTCACCATGGTCGCGGTGTCCTCGGCGACCACCTCGGCCGAGACCGGTCCCTGGACCAGCTCGCAGATCTCGTGGATGGTGCTGACGAAGTCGCGGCCCTCCCGCGCGATGAGGGAGGGGTTGGTCGTGACCCCCGCGATGATGCCCCAGCTGTGGGCCTCGCGGATCTCGTCGAGGTTCGCGGTGTCGATGAAGAAGTTCATGGTTCCTGCCTCGCTGGGGCGTGCGGTTTACACCGGAGGGCACAGCGCGGCAACAGGTCGTGACGCAGGCGTCGCACAAGCGGCCTGCTGCGCGTAGTCGAGAGCCCCCGAGGGCGGCCCGGCGTCCGGCACGACGTCCAACAGCGGCAGGAGCGCGAAGCTCCGTTCGGCCAGCCGAGGGTGCGGGAGCACGAGCCCCGGCAGCCGGCAGCGCAGCCCCGGTGACCAGAGCAGGTCGAGGTCGACCGTGCGGTCGGCCCAGCGCCGCGCGCGGACCCGACCGAGCCGCTGCTCGACGCGCTGGCAGTCCTGCAGCAGGGCGAGCAGGCCCAGCTCGGTCCGGAGCAGCACCGCCGCGTTCAGGAAGCGGGCGGCCGCCACGCCACCCACGGGCGGAGACTGCCAGATCCTGCTGGTCGCCAGCACGCTGCCCGAGGCTGCGAGCAGCCGCGCCGCGAGCCGAAGACTCGTCGCGGCCGGCCCGAGCGACGCCCCCAGGCCGACGACCACGTCGATCACCGGAAGACGCGGGTCAGCACGCTCCGCTCCCAGCGGAGGGCACGCTTGACGAGCTCCACCTCGGCGACGGTGGAGATCACGTCGCCGTCGGCGTTCAGGATCCAGCTCCCGCCGAGCGGGTCGGGCGGCAGCGCCGGGGTGACCCCGAGCTCGACCAGCTCGTCGATGGTGGTCAGCGGCCTGCCGAGCTGCGCCTCGACGTCGGCACGCACCCCCTCCAGCTCCTCCACCCAGCGATCGTGGCGCAGCTGGTCCAGGCGGGTTTGCAGCTTCTCGCGCAGGTCCTCGTCGCCGGCGGACGCGATCTCCTCCTCCAGGTAGCGGATCGAGGTCTCGAGCCCGGACTTCTTGGTCACCAGACCGCGGGCCGCCATGCCGTACCACGCCGGGGCGCCCGGTAGCTCCGCCGCCCGCTTCAGCCAGCGCGCGGCCTCGAGCGCGTCGTCCCGTGCGATGTAGTGGTTCATGCCCAGCGCGAAGGGGAAGTAGGGATCGTCGGGCAGGGCCTCCATCGCGAGGTGGAGGATCTCGTCGGAGTCGTCGAGCCCGCCGGAGGTCCGCAGCAAGGTGGCGCCGTAGAAGTACGGGGTCCTCCAGATGGGGTCGACCTCCACCACGGCGCGGATCATGCGCCCCAGCCAGGCCACCCTTGCCTGGGCGGCCTCCTCCCCGTCGAGCCCGCCGTACACGAGCACCGCCCGAACCCAGAGCAGGTCGGCCGCGAGGGTCTCGTAGCCGAGGGAGACCGCGCGGACGGCTTCGCCGGCAGGCATCACCATCAGCTCGAGCTCGTCGACCCGCTGGTGGCGCGCCGGATCCAGGCGCACCTGGAGCGTGTGCGCGCCGAGTGCACCGAGCACCACCAGGATGAACGCGACCGCTCTCACTGCTGCGCCTCCTCCTGCAGCTCCTCTACCTCGGTCCAGCCGGAGGCGGCCAGGACCTGCCGCGCCGTGCCTTCCAGGGCCGCCGGGGCCAGGCCGAAGCGATCGGCCACCGCCTGCAAGCGCGCGGTGTCGCGGGTGCGCACGGCGAGCGCCGCGTCCACGACCCCCGCACGGGCGTCGGTGGACGCGGCGAGCGCCACGGCCTCCTCGGCCAGCGACCAGCGACCGGTCTGCGCCATGGCCGACGCGTACACCCCCGGAAACCCGCTCACCGAGAAACAGCCCCGCGTTCGCGCGAACGCGGCCCGCTCGGCGGCGACCCCCACCCTGCCCTGCTTCAGCGAGCCGAGCACCAGGGGCACGCAGGCGTCCCGAAAGGGGGGCTCGTCCATCAAGGCCTCGCCGAGCCAGGCGGCGGCCGCCTCGCCGTCGCCGAGTCGAAGCAGCTCGAAGCCCAGGTTCGCGTGGGCGTGGCCGTTCGGGGTGTCGCGCACCGCGGCCTGCCAGAGCGCGAGCCCCGAGCTCCAGTCCGGCACGCGCGCCCGCACGCCGGCCGCCATGAGGCCCGCGACGAGCAGCGCAGAGGCGGAGAAGGCGCGGCTCGGCCGGCTCGGCGCCGCGGCGGCGACGGCCAGGGCCACGCCCATCAGCGGCAGGTAGAAGTACCGCTCGCCCAGTTGGCCGCGGGTGAGCAGCGGCAACAGCGCCGGCGCGAAGGTGGCACCCGCCAGGAGGAAGCCGACGGCGGCGGTCCGGCCCCCCCGCCAGACCACCAGGCCACCGGCCAGCGCCGCGGCCCCCAACGCCCGCGCCGACAGCCCGAGCGACGGCTCGAGGTACTCCAGCGTTCCACCGACCGACAGCGGCCACGGCCACATCACACGGCCAGCCACCCAGGTGGGCAAGGCGAGCGGACGCCCGTCGACCACGGCGAGCCCAGCGAGCACCGGCAGGTCGCCCGCGGCCACGCCCGCCGCCGAACGGAGGGCGAGGAAGGCGGCCACGGCCAGGAGACCGGCGACCCAGCGGCGCAGGTCGCCCGGGCGCCCGAAGCGTGCGAGGTCGACCAACGGCACCGCCAGGATCAGGAGCGCCGCGTGCTCCTTGCTCAGGCAGGCGGCCGCGAGCGCGAGCGCACCGACGACCAGGCGTACCGAACCCACGCTGCGCGGGGCCAGCGCAGCAAGGCCGACGAAACCGAACGCAGCGGCCATCAGGTCGTTGCGAGCCACCACCCACGCCACCGCCTCGGTCTGCACCGGGTGGAGCGCGAACAAGGCGGCGCCCACCGCGGCCCCGCCCGGGACCACCCGACGCAGCCACGCCCACAACGCGCCGACGGCCAGGAGGTGCCAGGCCACGTTCTGCAGGTGATGTCCTGCCGCGCTGTCCGCCCACAGCAGCCGGTCGAGCCAGAGGCTCGCGAGCATCAGCGGCCGGTAGTAGCCACTCACGACCGGCTCGGCGCTGGTCATCCAGAGGTCGGAGGAGAACCAGGCTCCCAGGTGCGCGAGCGAGCCCGTGACGTGGTTCCCCACGACGAGCGCTTCGTCGTCCCAGGCGAACTCGGCCCAGGCCAAGGGAACGTAGAGCAGGGCGGTGACGACGAGGACCGCCACGAGCTGCAGCCTGGAGCGCGAAGCCTTCAGAAGGTGTCGTTCTCGTTCAGGAACACGGTGCGCAGGTGGCGCGTGGCGGTGTACCAGGCCTCGGAACGCCCACCGTCGACATCGCAGCGGCCGGTGACGACGAAGTCTGCGTCCTTCCGCTCGGACCGGTCGTTGACGGTGGTGACCGCGTACACGCCGCGGACCTTGCCATCCGGCGACCAGCCGAGCTCGTTGAAGCCCAGGTTGTCGTCGGGCCAGTCGACCGCGACCTTGCCCGAAGGGATGGCCGAAGGTGCCCACTCGACCTCGAGGTAGCTGTCGAGGGCTGCGTCGTAGGCGATCTGGGCGTTCATGATCCCCGAGACGTTGGGGGGCAGCTCGGCTCGCTTGGCCTTGAACTGCGCTTCCATGAAGTTGGGAATGGCGATGCTGGCGAGCAGCGCGATGATCGCGACCACGATCACGAGCTCGACGAGCGTGAAGCCAGGAGCTGTCGACCGCGTTCCCATCGACCTCAAGGGTAACAGAGACGAAAAGGGCGGGCCCGTTGCCGAGCCCGCCCTCATCAGGCGATCAACCCAGGGTTGGGTGAATCAGTAGGTGTCGTTCTGGTTGGCGAACGTGGTGTTGATGGACTTGGTGGCGGTGTACTGCGCCCGCACGTCGTCACCATCGACATCACAGGTACCGGTCACGACGAAGTCACCACCCGGGGTCGAGCCGCCGACGGAGGTCGTGGTGATCTGGTACTTGCCACGAACCTTGCCATCGGGCTGCCAGCCGAGCTTCTGGAACTTGGCGTTGCCGCCGGCCCAGCTGACCTGCGTCTTGCCGACGTTGACGTTCGGGTGCGGCGTCGAGATGAGCACGAAGTGGTCGAACGCGGCGTCGTAGCCCATCTGCGAGGTCTTGATGCCATCGACGTTGGCCGGGACCTCAGCCCGCTTGGCGCGGTACTGCATCTCGACGAAGTTCGGAATGGCGATCGCAGCCAGAATGCCGATGATGGCAACAACGATCATGAGTTCGACGAGGGTGAAGCCCTTCTTGAACATGCTTTCTCCAAGCGCTTTGGGGGGGGGTTCTCGAGTTCCTGACCATGGAAGGTCGGGGACACGTGGACACAGATCAAGATCCGTGCCAACCCGATCCAGCCCGAAACCAGGGCGAAACCGGCCCGATCTGACAATTCGCGTCAGATCCAGCGGGTGACAAAACGCGTCACCTGACAAAAAGCGTCAGGTGGAGGGTCAGCCCTCGTCGTCGTCCATGCCGTACTTGGCCAGGCGGTAGCGGAAGCTGCGGAAGCTCATGCCGACCAGCTTGGCGGCCTGGGTGCGGTTTCCCCCCGTGGTCGCCAGGGCCAGCTGCAGGTACTTCTGCTCGAAGTCGGCGAGCAGCGCGTCCAGATCGACGCCCGACGTGGGCAGCTCGGCACCGGCCGGCTCGGAGGCCTCCCCCACCCGTTCGGAGCGCAGCGTGCGCGGCAGGTCGTCGACGCCGACCACATGGGCGTCGGTCATGGCGACCGCCAGCTCGACCGCGTTCCTCAGCTCCCGCACGTTGCCGGGCCAGTCGTGCGCGAGCAGCCGCCGCTCCGCGCCGTCGGACAGGCCCTTGACCGACTTCTCGAAGGCCTCGGCGAACTCGTCGATGAAGGTCTCGGCGAGCAACACCACGTCGTCGCCGCGCTCGCGGAGCGGCGGCAGCTCCATGCTCACGACCGCGAGCCGGTAGTAGAGGTCCTCGCGGAACCGCCCCTCGCGCACCTCGTCGGACAGGGTGCGGTTGGTGGCCGCGAGGATGCGCACGTCGACCGCGACCTCGTCCACGGCCCCCACGCGCACGACCTTCCGCTCCGCGATGGCGCGGAGCACCTTGACCTGCGCGTGCAGGGGCATGTCGCCGATCTCGTCGAGGAAGAGCGTGCCGCCGTGAGCCGCCTCGAAGACGCCCACCTTGTCGCGCACCGCCCCCGTGAACGCGCCCTGCACGTAGCCGAAGAGCTCGGACTCGATGAGGCTCTCGGGGATCGCGCCGCAGTTGACCGCGATGAAGGGCTCTCCCTGCCGGGCGCCGGAGTAGTGGATGGCCCGCGCGACCATCTCCTTGCCGGTGCCGCTCTCGCCCGTGATGAGGCAGTTGATCGGGGTGTCCTTCACCTTCTGCACGAGCGCGTACACCTCGCGCATCGCCGACGAGCTGCCCACCAGGTTGCCGAACCAGTAGCGCTGCTTCAGCTCCCGTCGGAGCTGCTGGTTCTCCTCCCGGAGGGCGGCGTCGCCGAGCGCCTTGCGCACCAGCAGCAACAGCTCGTCGTTGTCGAAGGGCTTGAGCACGTACTCGCTGGCGCCCTGCTTCATCGCCTCGACCGCCGACGCGGTCGACCCGTAGGCGGTGATGACGATGACCGGGGTCTCGGGTCGCGCAGCGTCGGCGGCCTTCAGGCGCCCCATCAGCTCGATGCCCGAGAGTCCCGGCATGTTGAGGTCGGTGATCACGAGGTCGGCCGGGTCGCGGGCAAGGACCTTCAGGGCGGCCTCCGCCGACGGCGCCGCCCGCACGCTGTAGCCGTGCCGCTCGAGCAGGATGCTCACGAACTCCCGCATCGAGAGCTCGTCGTCCACCACCAGGATGCGCTCACCTGCCACCCGCGTCGACCTCCGGCGCCGCCTGCTCGTCGCCCAGCGGCAGCCATAGCGCGAAGGTCGTGCCGCTGCCCGGCTCCGACTGGACCCAGACCTCACCACCGTGCTCGCGGGCGATGCGGTCCACCATCGCGAGGCCGAGGCCCGTGCCACCGGAGCGGGTGGTGTAGAAGGGGTCGAAGATCTTGGACACCTCGAGCGGGTCGATGCCGTTGCCCTCGTCGCTGACCAGGATCCGCGCCTTCCCCCCGGTTGCGCGGCAGGTCACGCGGACCCGGCCGCCCTCGGGCATGGCCTGGGCGGCATTCAGCAGCAGGTTCCAGAGGAGCTGGCGCACCTTGTCGGGGTCACACAGCACCTCGGGCAGCTCGTGCTGCCGGATCTGCACCTCCACGAGGTCGGCGTAGCGCTGGTCACGGCGGAAGGTGGTGACGGTCTCGTCGACCACCGCGGCCAGGTCGACCGGCCGGCGCCGCAGGGGCCGGGGACGGGCCGAATCGAGGAAGTCCTCGACCAGGCCCTCCAGGCGGTTCACCTCGCGCCGCACGATGGCCACGAGGCGGTCGTCCTGGTCGGTGGCCATCAGCTGCACGGCACCCGAGAGCGAGGTGAGCGGGTTGCGGATCTCGTGGGCCATCGCCGCGGCCAGCCGACCGACCGCGGCCTGGCGCTCCTCGTGGCGGATCGTGCGTTCCATGCCTCGGAGCCGGGTGACGTCTTCCATCGAGAGCACGTGGGCACCATCCGGAAGCGGCGTGGCGCTGACGATGACGTTGCGCAGCTCCCCGTCGGACGCCTCGGCTTCGACCTCCCACAGACCGAGGCGTTCCTCGAAGCGCGGGATGGCCTGGGTGGCACCGTCGGCCGAGAGCCTCGGGAAGAGCTGCAGCGCCCGATCGTTGGCCGAGCGCAGCACCCCGCCCGGCTCCAACACGGCCAGCCCGCTCCGCAGCGACCCGACCACGCCCGCGAGCTCCTGCTCGAGCCGCAAGGCCTGCCGCTCCCTCGCCACCAGCGCCTGCCCGGCGAGGCGGAGCTGTTCGGCGAGCTGCCCCGCGAGGATGGCCACCAGGAAGAAGCCGAACACCCCGATCAACACGTCGGCGTAGAGCGGCGTGCCGGGCGCCCCGGGGAGCGGTGGATTGGCTGCGTGCACCATCAAGGAGACAGCCACGAAGGCCACGCTGTCGAGCACGGCGCAGACCAGCGCGCCACGCGCGTACACCAGGTAGGCGCTGGCCACGATGGTCATGAAGTAGAGCACCGTGAAGACGCTCTTCGAGCCGCCCGTCTGGCCGACCACCGCGGTGACGATGGCCATGTCGACCATCAGCTGCAGCCAGGCGAAGCGGTCGAGCCGCGGGACCCGGGCCAGGCCCGCGGCCGACAGCGCCAACAGCGCCAGGGTGACCGCGACCAGGTCGAGGAACACCGCGGAGTCCAGCACCGACTCGGCACCGAAGGTCAGAAACGCCAGGAACACCAGGAACAGCGTGGCCAGGACCAGCCGGATCAGGATGTAGGTGCTGATCCGCCGCCGGAGGACTTCCGCTTCGGCGGCCGACGGTTCGCCCATCAGCCGATGGAGCCCGCCAGGGTGAAGATCGGCATGTACATGGCGACGACGAAGCCACCCACGACCACACCGAGGAACACCATGATCAGCGGCTCCATCAGGGAGGTCAGGTTCTCCACCGCCTGATCGACCTCTTCTTCGTAGAAGTCGGCGATCTTGTTGAGCATGATGTCGAGGGCGCCGGTGGATTCACCGACCGAGATCATCTGGCAGACCATGTCCGGGAAGACCTTGGCTTCCGCCAGGGGCTCGGCGATGCTGCGACCCTCGGCGATGCCGTCGCGGGCCTTGAGCACAGCGTTCTCGATGATCTTGTTGCCCGCGGTGCGGGAGCAGATGTCGAGGCCATCGAGGATCGGCACGCCGGACGACACCATGGTGCCGAGGGTGCGGCAGAAGCGGGCCACGGCGATCTTGGTGATGGTGTCGCCGAGCACGGGCAGCTTCAGGAACATGCCGTCCATCAGCACGCGCCCCTTGGGGTGCCTGTAGAAGGCCTTGATGCCGTACCAGGCGGCCGCGGCGCCGACGATGCAGAAGAGCCAGTTGGACTGCAGCCACTTCGAGAGCGAGATCACGACCTGGGTGGGCCCCGGGAGCGCGCCACCGAACTCGGCGAACATCTTCTCGAAGGTGGGCACGACCTTCAGGAGCAGCACACCACAGACCAGGCCAGCGACCACCATGACGGCGGTCGGGTAGGTCATCGCCCCCTTGACCTGGCGCTTCAGCTTCTCGTTCTTCTCGAGGAAGACGGCGAGCCGGTTCAGGATGGTGTCGAGGATACCGCCGATCTCGCCGGCGGCGACCAGGTTGCGGAAGAGGTCGTCGAAGGTGTCGGGGTAGCGCTTCAGGGCATCGGCGAAGGTGGCTCCGGACTCGACCGATTCCTTGATGACCTTGAGCTGCTCGCGGAACACCGGGTTCGGGGCCTGCTGCGACTGGATCTCCAGGCACTGCACCAGCGGCAGGCCCGAGTCGATCATGGTGGCGAACTGGCGCACGAAGATGACGAGGTCCTTCGTGGTGGGCTTGGCCTCGAGGAACTTCGGCTTGGGGATGTTGATCTCAATGCCCTTCGCCTTGACCGACGTGGGGTTGAGCTGCATCTGCCTGAGGCGCTGCTTGGCCGCATCCTTGCTGGCGGCCTCCACCTCACCCTTTCGAACTTCCCCCGAAGCTGTCTTGGCCTCGTAGGCAAAAACCGGCATGTACTCTCCGAGACTCGTCCGCAGCGCCATCATACCCGAGGCGGGCCCGATGTCCCGCACTGTCTCGCCCGGGCCTCAGTCGACGTATCCGAGGGCCCGGAGCTGGGCCTCCGCTTCGGCGTCGAGCACGACGGCCTCGCCGACGCGGATCTGGCGAGAGCTCATCCAGGCGTCCGCCCGTGCGCGAAGCGGCTCGACCCATCCAGCGCTGTCCACCACCGAGCTCTGCTCGAGGGGGTCGGCCGCGAGGTCGAAGGCCTGCTCCTCGCCGTCCTCGCCGAGCATGAGCTTGTGGGGGCCGTCGCGAAAGGATCGCTTGACCCTGTCGAAGCGCTCGGCGACGTCCTTCCAGGCCAGGTCCCGGTGCCGCGACCAGTAGAGCTCCGACACCTGCAGCGGCGGGTCGCCCGGCACGGCGGCCAGCGGGGGCAGCCCGAGGGCCTGCAGCACGATGTCGGGCACGTCGGCGCTGGTGACCGGCGCGCTGTCGACCCCCGCCTCGAAGCCCGGTCCCCGGATCATCAGCGGCACCCGGAGCACCTCCTCGTAGAGGTCCTTGCTGTGCTCGATCAGGCCGTGCTCGCCCAGGAACTCGCCGTGATCGGAGAGCACGATCACGTAGTCGTCGTCGCCGAGGCCGTGCTTCTCGAGCCCGTCGAGCATCGCGCCGAACTGCTCGTCGAGGTACCGCACCTCGGCGTCGTAGCTCTCCTCCCACGTGGAGACCTCCATGGCGCTGGCCGGTCGCTCCAGCGAGAGCACGGCTCGACGGGTCTTGCCCCAGTAGGACGGCTCGTGCCACGTGCCGCCCTGGGGGAGCAGCAAGGGATCGATGCGCTCGGGGTCTTCGGTGTAGCCCTCGCGCGGGATCCAGGGGCTGTGGGTGTCCATGAAGTTCACGAACAGGAACATGGGCGCCGGGTTCCGGTGGTAGCGCAAGGCCTTGACGGCCACGTGAGCGATGCGGTCGCCCTGCACGTAGGGCACGCCCGCCACCGGCTCCATCACGCGGCACTGCCACACGTCGAAGCCGCGGTTCAGCCCCCAGGATCGGTCGAGGAAGGCCCGGTTCGCGGCGAGACCGACCGTGACCCAGCCCGCGCCGGAGAGCACCTCGGCCAGGGTGGGGAGCTCGCTGCTGAGCCGGTAGGCCCGCGCCCGCTTGTCGGCTTCGCTGCCCCGAGCGCCGTGCTCGATGGGGTGCACGCCGGTGAACAGGGAGCCGTGGCTCGGCAGGGTCCACGAGCCGGTGGAGCGCATCTCGGTGTACACCCGCGCGCTCCGGGCGAAGGCGTTCAGCCGGGGGGCGAGCTCCGGGTCCCCCCCGTAGGCCGCGAGCCGGTCGGCCCGGAAGGTGTCGAGCACGACCATCACCACGTTGGGCGCGACCCCTTCCGGCGGCTGGCGCTCGACGTGGTCCACCTTGAGCACCAGCCGGCGCGCGTCGCGGATGGCGGCGTCCTCCTGGGACACGGCCGGCTGCAGCGTGGCACGGGGGGCCGGCTGGTTGCACGCCCAGAAGAGCGCGAGCCAGCTCACGGCGCCTCCGGGTCGATGGCGGGCGGCTCCTCGGGGTCCTCGGATGGGGCCGTCCCCTCGGCCTCCGCGATCCAGGCGCGAGCGCGCGCCTCCAGCCCCTCGGTCCACGGGCCCGACGCGACCCGGTCCTGACGGCCGTCTCGGAAGGGCCACACGCCGCCCTTGCTGTCGAGCATGAGCTCCTGGTTCCCGACCAGGAAGCTGCGCTTCACCCGCTTGAACGAGCGGCCGTGGGCGAGGCGGATCTCCCGGCTGGGGCCGTAGAAGGTCTCGGCCACGCGCATCCGGTCTTCCACGGGCTCTGGCCAGGCGCCCAGGCCAGCGGCAGCGAGCACCTGGTCGTGCAGATCGGTCAGCTCCACGGGCGTGGGGTCCAGGCCCGGCTCGACCCCGGGCCCGACCACGAACCAGGGCACCTCGAGCGACTCGCTGTACACGTCCCAGCCGTGGCCGACCACGCCGTGCTCGCCCATGGGCTCGCCGTGGGTGCCGACCACGAACACCCAGGTGTCGCGCTCGAGCTCTCCCACCCGCTCCAGGAGCCCCGCGAGCGCGTGGTCCAGCTGGAGCAGGTCGGCGGTGTAGGCGATGTTCCAGGTCTGCCGCTCGGCGGACTTCACCTTGCGCGTGCCCTGCATGACCGCGCTCACGGTGGCGCGCCAGAGGTAGCGGGCCTCGCCCGGGAAGTGCAGGGCGCTCGGCACGATGCGGTACATCGCGCTCGCGCCGGTGGTGTGGTCCCAGGGCACCCAGGGCGTGCAGCCGTCGAGGTATTCGGCGACCAGGAGGAAGGGCTGGTCCTCCCACGCGTCGACGACCTGCTCGGCCATGGCGGTCACGCGGTCGGCGCGGGCGTAGTCCAGCGGCGGGTTGCCGTCCTCCAGGTCGCGGTCCAGCAAGACGTCGAAGCCCGCCTGCAGACCGGTCTTGACGTGGTGGTGGCGCGTCTCCGCCAGCACCGCTGCGGTGCGGTAGCCCGCGTCCTGGAAGGACTCGGAGAAGAGGGTGTAGCCGGCGTCGAGCTTCTCAAGGCGACCGGCCTGGCTGCGGTGGACGCCGTGCTCCGAGGGGTGCACGCCGGTGAGCACCGAGGCGCGAGCCGGGGTCTGCCAGGAGGCGACGGAGCGCGCGTCGGTGTAGCTCCGGGCGCCCTCGGACCAGGCCCGGAGCTCGGGGAGGGTGTCGTCGCTCAGCTTGTCGGGCCGCACGCCGCCCAGGAGCACCACGACCACGTTGGAGCGGCCGTCGGCGCCGGTGCGCGCAGGGGCGGCGGCGAGCTGCTCCGCGGTCAGCGCCTCGTCCTCGGAGAGGGTCTGGCCGTCCACCTCGAAGGGCACCACCCGCCGGTCGCGTTCGCGGTTCATCGCCACGACGTAGAGGATGAACAGGGTCGAGAGGCAGACGGCGCCCGCGACCGAGAAGAGCCGGAAGTGGAGGCGATCCGTCATCGCGGCCGGCCTAACCCGGCCAGGGGCACGTCGAGGAGGCGGGACGCCGGCCACGGCCGGCGGGCGCAAGCATGCGACTCGCGCCTACCTGATCGGCGCTCTACAGCCGCAACGCCGGCACGGGACCACGGAACTCCGGGTGATCCGGGTGCAGCGGGCTGTCGAAGCGCACCCACAGACCGACCCAGAAGTCGTCCGCCGTGCGGTAGTTGAGCGCCTCGTAGGCCTCGAAGAACGCAGGCTGGCCCAGCAGCAGCCGATCGGTCACCCCGAGCATGTCCTGGTGCTCGGTGAGCGCTTCGGGCGTCATCGGCACCCGCGCGTACCAGACGTTGGCCATCATCACCGCGTCGGGAGCACGCTCGAGCACGTAGTCCGCGTCGCCCCGGGTGTGGCCCGCGCCCCCAGCCACCTCGTAGTCTTCGGGGCGGTGCCGGGCGATGTGCGCGTCGACCAGGCCGTGGGTGTCGAGCACCGGCCGCTGCCCGAGGTAGCCGACCGCGCCGATCTGGCCCAGGCAGACGACGGCGTCGGGCGGGAGGTGGGTGCCGACCCAGAGCCCGAAGGCCTCGAAGCGGAGGCGCGCCCAGTCGGGGTCCAGGGCGCGCCCCGACAGGTAGGGCTGCAGGCCGAGGAGCGCCGCACCGAGGGCGAGCGCACCCGCCGGCAGCGACGACGTGGCGCCGGCAGCCAGGGCGAGCGCCGCGAGCGGCACCGCCGGCACCAGGAACCGGCCCAGCGGCATGTAGTCGCCGCCCACCGCCAGGAGGTAGGCGCCGTGGAAGGCGAGGATCGCGCACGCGATGCGCCCCCTCGGATCCGCCAGCGCGCGCCGCACGAACACCAGCGCCCCCAGCGCGAGCAGCGCCACCGGGGTCTCGACCGCGCCGAGCGCCAGGTAGTCGAGCCCGCGCTCGAGCACGTCGGCCTCCCCGCCCACCTTCGCGTAGAAGGTGTTGGGCAGCCAGGCGCCGTAGTACACGACGCGGAACGCCTGCCAGAGCCCCACCGGCGCCGCGAACGCGAGGGCGCTGACCGCCCAGGGGCCGGGTCTGCGGGCCTGCAGGCCCGACACCAGCCAGGCGAGCCCGAACCAGGCCACACCCTCGGGCCGCAAGAGCGCCGCGCAGGCCCAGACCAGGCCCGCCGAGATCCCGGGATCCGAGCGCCGGCGGACCGCGTCGCCCAGGCGTCGTGTGCCTTCGAGCGCCGCCCACGCGAAGGCCACCGTCTCCATGCCGGACTGCGACCAGTAGGCCACCGCGGCGGAGGCTGCGACGAGCGCCGGCGCGCAGCGGCCGACCGGCGACAGGTCGCGCACGGCCACCCCGAGCGACAGCACGAGGCCGACCAGGGCCGCGGCCCCGGCCGCCTTCAGGAACAGGAAGGGGTCGAGCCCGAGCGCCAGGGGCACCGCCCCCAACAGGGTCCAGATCGGGTTGGTGAAGCCCTCGACGCGCTCGCCAGGGTTGAAGACCAGCCCGTGGCCTTCGACCAGGTTCCGGGCGAAGCGCAGGGAGATGTAGGTGTCGTCCTTGAGCGGATCCGCCAGCCCCTGGTGCAGCACGAGCAGGTGCACGACGACGAGGACGACCCCCACCGCCACCGCGGCGGGTCCGATCCGCTGCGCGCTCAAGACCGATCAGTCCGAGGCGGTGACCCGGACGATCTCTTCCATCGACGTCGAGCCTTCGATCAGCTTGGTGAGGCCGGACATCCGCAGGGTCTTCATGCCCTGGCGGATGGCCTCGCGCTTGAGCTCCAGGGTGCTGGCGCCGTTGAGCACGAACTCCCGCAGCTCTTCGTTCATCACCATGATCTCGTAGAGCGCGATGCGGCCCTTGTAGCCCGAGGTGTTGCAGGTGCGGCAGCCCGCGCCGCGCTGCGGCTGGCAGCCCGCGACGTCTTCCGGCGGCACGCCGATGTCGATGAGCGCCTGCTCGGGCACCTCGATCGGCTGCTTGCACTCGACGCAGAGCTTGCGGACCAGGCGCTGCGCACCGATCAGGTTGACCGAGCTGGCCACCAGGAAGGGCTCGATGCCCATGTTGAGCAGGCGGCTGACCGTGGACGGCGCATCGTTGGTGTGCAGGGTGGAGAGCACGAGGTGGCCGGTGAGCGCGGCCTTGATCGCGATCTCGGCGGTCTCGAAGTCGCGGATCTCGCCGACCATGATGATGTCGGGATCCTGGCGCAGGAAGCAACGCAGCGCGGAGCCGAAGTTCAGGCCGATGTCGTCGTGCATCTGGACCTGGTTGATGCCGAAGAGGTTGAACTCGATCGGATCTTCGGCGGTCGAGATGTTCTCGGTGGACTTGTTGAGCTCGGAGAGCGCCGAGTACAAAGTGGTGGTCTTTCCGGACCCGGTCGGACCGGTGATCAGGATCATGCCGTAGGGCAGGTGCAGGTTGACCTTGAAGTCGGCGAGCACCTTCTCCTCGAAGCCGAGCTTGGTCATGTCGAGCTGCAGGTTGGACTTGTCCAACAGCCGCATGACGACCTTCTCGCCCCACATCACCGGGCAGACCGAGACGCGGAAGTCCATCTCCTTGCCGCGGCCCATCTTGAGCTTGATGCGGCCATCCTGGGGCAGCCGCCGCTCGGCGATGTCGAGGTTCGACATGATCTTGAGCCGCGAGGTGATCGCGTGCTTCAGCTTCATCGGCGGCTTCATCACCTCGTAGAGCACGCCGTCGATGCGGTAGCGGATGCGGAGCTGCTTCTCGTAGGGCTCGATGTGGATGTCGGACGCCTGCTTCCGGATGGCGTCGAGCAGGATCAGGTTGACCAGCTTGACGACCGGCGCGTCGCCCGCGGACTTCTCGAGGTCGAGCACGTTGACGTCTTCCTCGACGTCCTCGATCTCGAACTCCTCGTCCTCGGCGGCGAAGTCCATCATCACGTCCTCGAACGTGACGTTCGAGGTGTAGTACTTCTCGATCGACTCGGCGATGGCCTGCTCGGAGGCCACCACGACCTCGATCTGCAGGTTGGTGACGAACTTGATGTCGTCGATCGCGTAGATGTTCGAGGGATCGGCCATGGCCACGATGAGCGTGTTGCCCGCGCGGTTGACCGGGATGATCTGGTGGCGGATCACCACCTCTTTCGGGATGAGCTTCAAGACCTCGGGGTCGATCTCGAAGTCCGAGAGGTTGATGCTCGGCACGCCGTACTGCTTGGACAGGAACGCCGTGAGCTCGTTCTCTTCGATGTAGCCGAGCTTCGTGAGGTAGTGACCGAGGCGCCCGCCTTCCCGGCGCTGCTCCTCCATCGCGCTCTTGAGCTGAACGGGGGTGATGAGCTTCTCGCGGAGGAGAAGCTCGCCGAGTCGTTCGCTGCCGGCGCCGTTGTCAGCCATGGACCGCTCCGTCCTGGGGGTTGTGCCGCGGGGAGTCTACACCGGACGCGGCGTGCCATGCGCGCACGAGCCCGACCGCACCTCCGAGCGCCACGACCGCGGCGACCCCGAGCAGGGCCAGCACCAACCCGGGGGTCTCGAGAGCGTGCGGGAGCAGGAGTCCGTCGCGCACGGGGAACTGCCAGAAGCGGGTGAGCGGCGCGTAGTCCAGGTGCCAGCGCAGCAGATCGTAGTAGTGGTCGAAGGGCGGCAGCAGCTCCGGTGCGCCGAGCGCGACCCGCTTCAGCCACTGGTAGTAGTCGTGCCAGTGCACCACGTGGCTGGGCGCGACGATGGCCGCCGATGCGAGTGCGAAGGGCGCGATCACGAGCGGGCGCACGTGCAGCAGGCCGAGGGCGAGGAGCGGGAGCGCGGGGACCAGGAAGCGGGGGCCCCAACACCAGCCGCCCTCCCACATGTGCCACTTGGCGTAGAGCAGCGTGAGCCCGACGAGCGACCCGGCCACGTAGAGCGCCACGGCGCGGGGGAGCCGCCGCAGCCCGAAGAGCGCCGGCACGACGAGCGGGCAGTACAGGAGCAGGCCGCGTCCGGGGGACGTCCACAGGCCGCGCAGCCCCTCCAGGAACGGGGTGGAGAAGGACCCGACCTCGCCGGCGTAGCCGGTCTCCAGGGGGTTGCCGAAGCGGACCGCGTTGTAGGCGAGCGCGACCCCGACGGGCAGCACGAAGCCCGCCGTTGCGCGCGCGAGGCTGGAGGCCCGGCGGTCCCACAACAACAGGGCCAGCGGCGCCAGCACCACGGTGCCGACCCGCGTGAGCACGGCGGTGCCCAGGAAGAGACCCGCGACGAACCAGAGCGCCGGGCGGTCGCGCGCCCGGAGCGCCGCGGCGAGGCACCCCGCGAGGCCGAGGCCGACCAGCGGCTCGGAGAACGCGGTGCGCGCGTAGTGGGCGACCGGCGTGGCCAGCGCGACGAGCAGCACGACCGGCAAGGCGGCGCGAAGGCCCGCTCCGAGGCTCAGGGCGGCGAGCAGCATGGCGACCATGGCGGCCGCGGTGACCCAGGCGTTGGTGAGCGAGGCGCACCACGTGGCGAAGGCGGGCGTGAAGTCGCGGGTCTCGTACCAGAGCCTTCGGTAGGGCGTGGCGCCGCTGGGATCGACGTGCTGCTGCGCGAAGAACTCGCGCCCGGCGGCGGTGGTGGGGGTGTCGAAGATCAGGGACTCGCCCGGCGGCGACAGCGGTGCGAGCGCATGTCCGAGCGCGACCCCCGGCGCGGCGGCGAGGGACCAGCCCAGGCCGTACTTCACGTAGAAGCGGCCCTCGTGCAGCGAGCCGCCGAAGCCCATCGACTCCGCGAGCTCGGGCACGTGGAGCTGCTGGCGCTCGACGATGGCCCGGGACACGCCGACCATGAGGGTGGTGTCCGGGCTGTACACGTGGCCGCCGGTGAGCAGCACGTACACGCCTGCGAGCAGGGCGAACAGCGAGAGGGCGGCGCGTCGCACGGGCGGAGGGTAGCGCGGGTGGCGGGCGAGAGGCCCCGGGCCCACGAAGCGCTCAGACCCGAGCTACAGCATCATCCAGGCCAGGAGCACCACCAACGCCGTCAGCCCGAACGCCAGGGCGATGAAGCGCGTGCCCGAGGCCAAGGGGGCCTGCTCGATCGGCGCCGGGGCCGCGAGCTCGTCGGAGCCGAGCTCCACGTCGGCGCCGAGGGTGCCCCAGTCCATGGGCGGCGCCTGCACCAGCACCTCTTCGCAGTCGCCTCGGAGCACGCCGAGCTGCTCCGCGAGGGCCGCCAGCTCCGGGTCTTCGGCCAGCACCGCCTCCAGCGCCGCCGCCACGTCGGCTGGCACGTCGCCACACACGTAGCAAGGCAGCAGCCCGACCACTTCTTCGCGTGTCATGCCGGCTCCCTCGTGGCCGCCACCAGGTGGTAGGTCACCGCCGTGCGCGCCTCGCGAATCAGCCCCTCGTCGACCTCGGCGTACCGAGCGAGCTGCGCTGCCGTGCACGTGGTGAAGAGGTCGAAGAGGTGGATCACCTGAAGCTCCAGGGGCGCCGCGCCGAGCGCCGCCCGAATCCGTGTCCTGGCCTCGTCCGCCCGCGTCGCCCCCGAGAGGAGGGTGTTCAGGTCGTGCTTCGGCCAGTTGCCGCGATCGATGCCGCCCAGAGGTGGGAGTTGCAGCGAATTCCAGAGCAGGTGCCAGAGACGCTCGTACACCGGCTCCCGCCAGTCGACCCCCGCGAAGCTGCGCAGGTCGGCCTCCAAGGCCCGGCGCAAGCTGACCATGTGCTCCAGGCCCACGGCGCGGTGCACCAGCGGCGCGAGCACCGACCAGCACGACGACGCCACGCGCACCCAGAGCCCCTGCACGGCCTCGGGGTTGCCGGCCTTCGCCTCTTTGAGCAGGCGCAGATCGGCCACGGACAGGGGCGGAGCCGCCGTCAACGAAGCTCCTCGTAGGGCACGACCTCGACCTCGCCGACCGACGCGGCCGCCTCCGCCACGTCGTCGGCCGTGGCGACCAGCACCACGAGCGCGCGCTCGGGGAAGAGCTCGCTCGCCAGGTGCTCGTCGACCTGCTCGAGGGTGACCTCGCCGAAGGTGGCGTTCAGGGCCACGTGGTCCTGGCCGCTCAGCTCCTTCTCGACGCGGAGCTGCATGCGCTTGCCGCTCGTGTCGGCCAGAAAAGGCGCCGAGTTCAGCTGCGACGAGCGCACCTGCTCGAGCTCCTCGGCCGTGACGCCCTCGTCGCGCGCCGAGGCCATGAGGTCGAGCACGAGCTGGGTGGCGTCGACCGCGTACTCCACGCCCGGGGCGAGGTTCGCGACGTAGGTCGGGGCCTGCCACATCGTGCGGTGGTAGCTGTAGGCGTAGTAGCTCCAGCCCCGCTCGACGCGGACCTCCTTCATCAGGCGGGAGTCGAAGCCCGAGCGGCCGAGCACCGCGTTGCCGAGGCGCGTGGCCGGGAAGCCCTCCAGGTCGAAGGGACGCCCCTCGTGCCCGATCACCACCTGGAGCTGGGTGCGCTCCGGCTTGTCGACGATCACGACGCGCCGCCCTTCGGCCTGCGCACCCACCGGCTCCGGCAGCTCGACGGCGGCGAGCTCGTCTTCGCCGAGGGCGGCGAGCCAGCCCTCCAGATCCGCCTGTGCCTGGGCGTCGAAGGCGCCGGACAGACCGACCACGGCGCCCACGCTCGACAGCCCCGCGTGCCAGGCCTCGATCGCCTCCAGCTCGATGCTCGAGACGCTGGCTTCCGTGCCCAGCGCCGAGCGACCGTAGGGGTGGTCGGCGCCGAACCACGCGCGGTCCCACGCGAGGAAGGCCAGGCTGCGGTCGTCGTCCAAGGCCTCGCCCAGCTCGTTGATCACCTCGGCGCGCAGCTCGTCGAGCGCGCCCTGCCGGTGGCCGGGGCTCGACAGAGCCTCCTCGATCAGCGCCGACAGGGCGGGCCACGCCGACGCCATCACCTGCCCGGTGATCTCGGTGGTGTCGCGGCCCACGGCCACCTCGACCGACGCCCCCAGGTCCTCCACCGCCTCCTCGAAGGCCGAGCGCGTGAGGCGCTTGGTGCCGCGCAGCAGCATCTTGCCGCCGAGGTTGGCGACCCCGGGGGCCGCTTCGTTCACGGTGCCGGTGGGCAGCGCGAGGCGGAAGCTCAACAGCGGAACGGCCGGGTCGTAGTCCAGCACCACCGTGCCGCCGTGCGCCTGCTCGACGTGGGTGCCCTTCGAAAGCTCCGGGGCCCCGGCCGCCGCCCGCACCTCGGGCGCGTCCGCCTTGCGGGCCACCGCCGCGTCGCCTTCGGTGGCTTCGATGGCGGCGGTCTCGTCGGCGCTGCGCCCGACGACCACCGTGGTCTGCTGCAGGTCGAGCCAGGTGGCCGCGACGCGCTTCACGTCGTCGAGGGTGACCGCCTCGAGCCCTTCCACCAGGCGCGTGGCGCCGCGCCAGTCGCCGGTGGTGGTCCAGAACCAGCCGACCGCGCTCGCCCGGCCGCTGGCCGCGTCGTTGCCATCCCACCACGCCGCGAGGGCCTGGTTGCGGGCCCGCGACACCTCGGCTTCGGAGATCTCGCCGGCGGCCAGGGTGGCCAGCTCGGCCTGCAACACCTCCTGGAGCTGCTCGGCCGGCACGCCATCGCGCGCGGTGACCGAGACCTCCATCAGGCCGGGCTCCTGCATCGGGTAGAAGAAGCTGCCCACGTCGCTGGCGTAGCCCGCGTCCTCGAGCGCCCGGATCAGGCGACCGCTGCGGCCGCTGGTGAGGATCGCGTCGAGCACCGTGAGCGCGGGCACGTCGGGGTGGCTGGCCGCCGGCACCTTGATCCCCATCAGGAGGCGGTCGGTGGTGGTCTGCAGCTCCACCTCGACCTGGCGCTGCTCGGCCTGCGCGGGCTCCTGCGGCAGGGTCCTGCGCGCGATGCCGCTGGGCTCCAGGTCGCCGTAGTGCTCCTGGATGAGGGCGGCGGCGCCTTCCGGGGTGACGTCGCCCGCGAGCACGATGGTGGCGTTGTTCGGCGCGTACCAGCGCCGGTAGAAGTCGACGCAGTCCTCGACCGTGACCTCGTTCAGGTCCTCCTCCCAGCCCACCGTGGGCCAGCCGTAGGTGTGGGTGGTGAAGGCGGTCTTCCAGAGGTTCTCGGAGAGCTTGCCGTCGGGATCGTTGTCGGTGCGCAGGCGCCGCTCGTTGATCACGACCTCGCGTTCGCTGTCGAGCGCATCGGCGTCGACCACGAGCCTGGTCATGCGCGTGCTCTCGAGCTTGGCGAGATCGCCGAGGGCGGCGGTGGGCACCGACTGGACGTACACGGTCTCGTCGAGCCAGGTCCAGGCGTTGAGGCCGTTGGCGCCCATCGCGGACAGGGTGGAGCTGTAGTGCCCCTCGCCGTAGTCCTCGGTGGTCTTGAACATCATGTGCTCGAAGAGGTGGGCCAGCCCGGTCTTCTGGGCCTCCTCGTCGGAGTTCCCCACGCCGTACCAGGTCTGGTAGGCCACGACCGGCGCGCTCGCGTCGGGCACGACCATCAGGCGCAGCCCGTTGTCGTAGACGAAGGTGTGCACCATGAGCCCGCCGAACAGCTCGCCGCGGTCGACCTCGAGGAATCCGGGAGAGGGCGCGGCCTCGGGGGGCTTCTTGGCGCACGACAGGAGCATGAGGAGGGTGGACACGGGGCTTCTCCGCTGGCGGTGGCCGCTCCTTTAGCCGGGCGTGCGGTAGCATGCCGCGACGACCTCCAGGGGCACCGCATGCTCATCTCTCTGCTCGCCGCCTGCGACCTCGGCACGTCCGGCATGAAGGACCCGCTTGCGCGCGTGGACGCCCGCTACGCCGAGATCGTGAAGGACCTCGGGGTCGCCGATCGCGACACCACCCGGAACCGCACCAACAAGACCGCGCGCGAGCTCAAGGTGCAAGCCGAGCAGGCCCAGTCCGCCTTCTTCGCCGACCCGGCGATCAAGTCCGCCATCGACGCCGCGATCGACGACCCGAACGCCACCACCAGCTTCAAGGGCGACGCCTACCAGCGCCGCGCCGTGATCAGCCGGTCCTGGAAGGAGCAGGAGACCGAGCTCGAGACCGAGCTCTTGAGCGACATCGAGTCCACCCGCGGCGAGGCCGCCACCTGGTCCAACGAGGCCGGGGTCGAGATCGACCTGGTCGGCCGCTGGGACAGCGTGTCGCAAGATGCCGACGAGCTCACCGACGCCGACCGGCACGACCTGGTCGAGAGCTGGGTCGAGCACCGACTGGCCTGGCTGGACGACGACCTGACCCGGCTCGTGGAGCTGCGGAACGCGGTCGCCAAGCGCGAGGGCTTCGACACCTATTGGGAGCTGGCGCTCTACCACCGCGGCCTGGAGCCGAGCCAGGTGCTGGCCTTCGTCGACGAGATCGAGGCCCTGATCCAGCCGCTCAACAACAAGGGCCAGCAGCGCATCGACGCGAAGGCCGCCGGGCTGGGCATCGCGGACGACTTCGCCAACCACTGGCTCCTCCGGCGCGCGTCGGGCCTCGACTTCGAGACGACCGAAGCCGAGAGCTGGTTCGACGCCGACCTGGCCGAAGGGCGGGTGAGCAAGGCCCTGGGGGACCTGGGCTTCGAGGCCGGCGGCATCCAGATCTACATCGGTCCTTCCCGGTACACCCGCTCCGGCGCCTACAGCTTCGCCATCAAGCCCCGCGACCACCTGGCCGTGGTGGTCTCGAACGACCGGCGCTGGTCGATGTGGCCCTACCTCGCCCTCACCCACGAGATGGGCCGCGCGCTCTGGTGGCGCAACCTGCCCGACAGCGCGCTGACGAGCCCCGTGCTCTGGGAGCCGCCCTCCCCCTGGTTCGAGGGCTTCGGCGCGCTGTTCGAGCGCATGGTCTACGAGCCCGAGTACGCCGAGCGCTACATCCCCGAGCTCCCCGAGGAACAGCGCAGCGAGCTTGCGATGTCGCGGGTGTACGACACGATCGAGACCCTGACCTGGTACGCCGGCTCCACCCGCATCGAGAAGATGCTCTACGAACGGCCCGGCGACTGGGCGGCCATCTCCGCCGAAGCCGCCGCGCTCGATGCCACCCTGCGCGGCTGGAGCTTCGCCCACCCCCAGGACAGCCGGGGCACCACCTGGTCCAGCTTCCTGGAGTCCGGGATCATGCTGAACTACCCGGGCTACGTGCAGAACTTCCTGTACGAGCAGGCGGTCCAGGCCACCCTCTACGACGCGCTGACCCAGGCGGTCGGAGCCCCGGTCGCCAACCCGAGCGTGGCCCCGTGGCTGGTCGACCACCTGGTGCACCAGGTCGGGCCGGCGCGCAGCTTCGACGCCGTGTTGCAGGAGCTGACCTCCGGGGCGGCGCGCACAGCGGCCCTGCAGAGCTACCTCGAGAAGGCCCAGTGACGCGCGACGAAGCCTGGGCGCTCTTCAGCACCTGGACCGAGACCCCCAGCCTGGTCCGGCACGGACTGGCCGTCGAGCACGTGATGAGGCGCGCAGCCGAGCGCTACGGCGGCGACGTGGAGACCTTCGGGATCGCGGGGCTGCTGCACGACGCGGACTACGACGCCTGGCCCGAGGACCACCCCGACCGCATCGTGGCCTGGCTCCGCGAGCGGGGGGAAGAGGACCTGGCCTACGCCATCTCGGCCCACTACACGAAGTGGGGCCGGGAGCACCGCACCACCCTGGACAAGGCCTTGCTGGCCTGCGACGAGCTGACCGGCTTCGTGATGGCCTGCGCCCTGATCCGCCCCACGGGCATCCACGGCCTGAGCTGGAAGTCGGTGCGCAAGAAGCTCAAGACCGAGCGCTTCGCCGCGGGGGTGGAGCGCCACGAGGTCCGCACGGGCGCCGAGCTGCTGGGCGTGGAGCTCGCCGACCACACCACCTTCGTCATCGAAGCGTTGACCGAGAAGGCCGCCGAGCTCGGCCTGGAGGGCACCGGATGATCCCGATCTTCTTGTGGTTGATGCCGGCCTACGCGCAGTGAAGCTTGTGAGCGGCCAGCTCCCTCCCGGTCGGGAGGAACGAGTTCGAGGGTGGCATGCAGCGCGGCCAGGTGGCCGTCGGAGTGGCCGGGGACGGCGGCTACGGCCAGGGTGAGCCCGTGGTGGTGGCCGAGGCCACGGCCCGCGTCGGCCTCGGATCGGGCTTCTCGGCGGGTGCCCAGGCCGGCCGCTACCACGGCTCCGGTGGCCCTCAGCTCCGCGACGCGCGGGTCGGCGTGGGATGGCGGGCGGTCGACCAGGCCCAGGTCTCGCTGGAGCTCCGGCCCGGCGTGAGCCTGCCCCTGGGATCGGCGAGCGCCGACGGCTGGGTGCCGCGCTCCACGGCGTCGGTCGACCCCGTGCTCTCCGCCTCGTTCTACGCAGGCGATCAGTGGCTGATGGCGGTCGACACCGACGCGCAGGTGCCCGTGGTGGCCGGCAGCGACGGCCTCCGCCAGGGGCCCTACACCTCCGTGGTGCTCCGCGGTGCGCGGCGCCTGCCCAACGCGGTCGCCAGCGCCGGGGTCAACGACACCCGACGCGGACCCGGAGACGATGGCGTGGGCTACCACGAGGTCGCGGCGGTTGCGGGGCTCTCGTGGACGCCCCTGGAGGGCCTGGGCGTGGCCCCTCGCGTGCGAGCGCCCTTCTGGTCCGACCAGGCGAAGCTCGCCTACCGCCTCGCAGTTGGCCTGGAGCTCACCTGGGTCTCGCCGCGCAAGGAAGACGACCACTCCGAGTGATCCGAGCCGGCGCAGCGCGGGTATACTCGGCCTCCCGCGCTCCCCGGAGGCACCGTGCGGCCCACCCTGCTCTCGGCCATCGGCCTCACCACCCTGCTCGTGGCCTGCTTCAACGGCGAGCGGGAGGACGAGGGCGTGTCCCCCGGCATCTACGAAGACGACACCGGCAGCAGCAGCAGCAGCAGCGGCGACGGCGGCGACGGCGGCGACGGCAACAACGGCAGCGACACCGGCGGCTCGGAGTGGGGCGACGGCGGCGACGGCGGCGATGGCGGCGACGGCGGCGACGGCGGCGACGGCGGCGATGGCGGCGGCGGTGGCGACAGCGACAACGACGGCTACACCACCGGCCAGGGCGACTGCGACGACAACGACGCGTCGGTCAACCCCGGGGTGTGGAGCGACGGCTGCGACGGTGAGGACGAAGACTGCGACGGATTGGTCGATGAAGACTTCTCCGGCGACTACTGGGAGCCCAACGACGACGGCTACCACGACTACAACGACCTGGGCGACATCACCGGCGAGGTCTACCAGTACGAGGGCTACCTGAACCCCGAGTCGGACTACGACACGATCTACTACTACGTGGAGGACGGCTGGTTCGACAGCTACGGCGTGGGCCACACGCTGTATGCGCCCTCCACGGTCGACATCGCGGTGGACCTGTACTGGTACCCGGACTCCGGCAGCGACTGGCAGACCCTGGGCACGGTCGACGACTCGGGCACCGGTGGCGACGAGTCGTACTGGCACGACGGCGGCTACACCTCGTCGGACTCGGGCTGGTTCCTGGCCGCGATCCACTCCATGGGTGGTGAGAGCTGCACCTCCAGCTACCTCTTCGAGATCAACGCCGCTGGAAGCTGGTGGTAGCCGGAGGCTGAGGTAAGGGTGTCGGCGGAGGACACCCCATGACGCTCATCGCTCTGCTCGCCTGCATCCCCGACAAGCCCGAGGGCGACACCGCCTCGACCGAACCCCAGGAGACCGGCGACCCGAGCACCGACGACACGGGTGACGGCGGCGACTCCGGCGAAGCGGCCTCGGACCCCGACCTCGCCTGGGAGATCCGCGGGGACTGGGAGGGCGCGACCCTCACGATGCACGCGATCGACCTGGGCGCCGACGACCTGACCTTCGGCGCGGAGCTCGCGGGCGTGGAGGTCACGGGCAGCCGGGTGGAGCTCGAGCTGGGCGCGCCCACCGACCTGCAGGAGGACCCGAAGCTGGGCGTGAAGCTCGGCGTGTACGTAGGAGCCCTGCACGACGACGACGACGGCGACGGGAGCTTCGACGAGGGTGAAGCCCTCCGCGGGGTGAGCACCGTGTGGGCGGTGTACGTGGAAGGTGACCCGGGCGGGCTCGGAAAGCTCGGCGTGGTGGAGGGCTGGAACGCCCTGCTGGCGGACGTGAGCGGCAAGGGGGGCGCCGAGGACTTCGAGCTGTACGACCCGCTGGCCATTCCCATCGAGACCAACCTTGCGGTGAACGAGACCCTGCTCATCGAGGGCGAGGTGGTGAAGACGGCGCCGAACCAGGGCCTGGTGCTCGCGCCCTACGTGCTCTTCGACGGCGGCAGCGTGCAGGCCTACCTCTACGACGAGCCCATGGGCACCAGCTTCTCGATCGCGCTCGACGGCGAGCCGCCCGCGGACCACCAGGCGATGAACGTCGACTTCGGCGCGGTGGTCGGCATGGAGGTGCCGCTCTTGTACGCCGACAACAACGGCGACGGGGCGTACAACGAGGGCGACTACCCGAGCTCGTACGTGTGCGACGGTGGCCTGCCGATCTACGCGGTGTGGATGCCGGCGGTGACCGACCTCATCACGGGGTGGTCCTACGGCTACTGGGGCATGCAGCCGGGCTGGATCGGCATGAAGCAGTCGGGCAAGGACGATGTGGCCTTCGTGACCGGCGACCTGACCGGCCTGCACACGGGGGATTGTCCGCTCGCACCATGAGGCGTCAAGGGGCGTCACGGGCCGCGCGTGCCGGCCGGGTCCGAAGGTTAGCCCAGGGTCATGCTCTTCTTGATGTTGGCCTGCGGGAAGCACAAGGCGCCCGACGCCATGGCCACCCCGATCGTGCCCGCCACCCTCGCGCCCCTCTACAGCCGCTCCGACACGCCGCCGCGCGACGAGGTGGTGAAGCACGTCGCGGGCGAGGTGCCGCTGGACGAGGCGCTCTCCGGGGTGGCTGGCGCGGTGGGCCTGCTGGTGGCCGAGGGGCTGGCCTACGACCGGTCGAGCGTGAACTGGGCGCGCATGCGGGCGGGATGGCCCCACGCGATCGACGCCATCGTGGTGGAGCGGGTGGCCGAGGGCGAGCTGCCCGTCGAGGCGGGGACCGTCGCCACCGAGGCGCGGGCCGAAGGGCTGGTGGTCGGCATGGCCCGAGTGCGTGACGGCGACCGGGACGTGTGGGTGACCGTGTCGTCGATCGCGCCGGTGAGGTTGTCGGCGTTTCCCCGCGAGCTCGCCGTGGGCCAGACCCTGAGCATCGGCACGGTGGACGCGGCCGGCTACACGGCGCTGGAGGTCTGGGCGGTGGGCCCCTCGGGGCTCGCGCTCGGTCCGGGTGCGGTGGTGGTCGACGAGCCCGGCGAGTGGTTCGTGGAGGTGTGGGGCACGAGCCCGGAGGGCGTGGACGAGGTGGTGGGCTCCGGCGCGCTCTACGTGGCGACCGAGACCCCCGACGACGGCCCCTTCGAGGAGCCGATCCCGGCCGCCGGCGAGCTCGCGGCCACCGTGCTCGAGGCGCTCAACGACCTGCGCTACCTGGAGGACCTCCAGGCGATCGGCGCCGACCCGGTGCTCGGGTCGTCGGCCCGCTCGGAGCTGGAGCGGCGGAAGCGGGAGGGGTGGACCCTGGATCCGGCGGCCGATGCACGGCTGGAGGGCCTGGGCTTCAGCGGTGCGCGGGCCGAGCTGAGCTGCCGCGGACCGAACGTGTCGTCGTGCCTGGACACGATCTGGTGGAGCGTGACGGAGCGCAGCGTGCTCTTGACCCCACAGCTCGACGTGGCGGGGTTGGCGGTCGAGGTGGTGAACGGTCAGCTCGCCGTGGTGATCGACCTGGCGCAGGAGTGACACGGATTCTGCACGGCAATGCCTGACACCGCACGCGGATCGCGCCACATCCAGCGGTGACCTTGGGAGCGACACCCGAGGTGATCCATGCAACAGACCGCTCTGAAGGGCTTCCTCACGGGCTCCACGCTCGCAGGCCTCGCCCTCTTCCTCCTCCCCTCCCCCAGTGTGGCCGTCGTGGCGGCACCCGCGCCGGTGCAGCCGCCGACGCCGACCGTGGGGGCCACCGGGCACCTGACCGTGCGGACGGCGCTCGACCGGAGCGCGCTGAGCTCGGTGGGACCCCAGGTCCGCTACGCGGTGGTGGAGCTGACCGCCGACGAAGACGGTGTGGGCGAGGTGCCCGTGCACCTGTCGCTGGTGGTCGACACCTCGGGCTCGATGAGCGGCCAGAAGCTGGCCGACGCGCGGGAGGCGGCCGAGGCCCTGGTGGGCCAGCTGGACGCGGGGGACAGCGTGTCGCTGGTGGGCTTCTCGACCGTTGCGAAGGTGCTCCACGGGCGCACGACGATCTCGGGCCGCGGGACCGTGCTCTCGGGCATGGACCGGCTGGTGGCCGGCGGCGACACGAACATGTCGTCCGGCCTGCACACCGCGTTGACGCAGCTGGGGGGCGTGCCGGGCGTGC
>Ga0209992_10000279_pt1 | contig 70240 bp, 66 predicted proteins | sample 2SBtaG_2_FD_182564 | JGI IMG/M metagenome (GOLD analysis project Ga0209992, IMG submission 182564) | Deep subsurface microbial communities from Kolumbo volcano to uncover new lineages of life (NeLLi) - 2SBTROV12_ACTIVE470 metaG (SPAdes)... | ecosystem: Environmental > Aquatic > Marine >... | reverse complement strand
AGACGCCAATCGTCGTGCCTCTCTGACGGAAAGCTCAAAGCCTTTGCGCTGGATTGTGCATTCAGGCGCAAGTTGCCCAACCAGCCTTCCGGCTTGATCGTTTTGCCGAGCAGCATCTGCTCGAAGGATTGTTCTCGCGTCAGCATCACGCCGCCTTGAGCCAGTCGTAACCCCGCGCTTCCAACTCCAGCGCGAGTTCTTTGTCACCTGTTTTGACAATGCTTCCACCACTCATCACATGCACATAATCCGGCACGATGTAATTCAGCAGACGTTGATAGTGCGTCACCATCACCACTGCATTGTCAGCAGTCCGCAGCTTGTTCACACCGTTCGCCACTATACGTAGAGCATCGATATCCAAACCGGAATCGGTTTCATCCAGAATCGCCAGCTTGGGATCAAGCACCGCCATCTGCAAAATCTCGTTACGCTTTTTCTCGCCACCGGAAAAGCCCTCGTTCACACTGCGACTAAGAAAAGCGGGATCCATCTCAACGATCTTGATCTTTTCCTGTAACAGGTCATCGAACTCCAGCGGATCAAGCTCTTCCTGACCACACTCTTCCTGTAATGTGTTGTACGCCAGACGAAGCAGTGCACTGTTTGATACGCCCGGAATCTCTACAGGATATTGAAACGCAAGAAACAGCCCCGCTCTAGCGCGCGCTTCCGGTTCCAAGGTAAATAGGTCTTTACCTTCAAACTGTGCTGTTCCAGCAGTCACGGTGTAGTCAGGGTGTCCGGCCAGCACTTTGGAAAAGGTACTCTTGCCCGAACCATTCACACCCATGATGGCGTGCACTTCACCAGCGCGAATCGTCAGGTTCACACCTTTCAATATCTCGACACCATCAACAGTCGCATGAAGATCTTTCACTTCCAGCAACACCTTGCTATCTTTGTTAATCACCCTACACTCCCTTCCAGTTTCAAGCCGAGCAACTTGGTAGCCTCGACCGCGAATTCCATTGGCAGATGCACGAACACATCCTTGCAAAAACCGTTGATAATCATCGAGATCGCCTCTTCAGAATCGATCCCGCGCTGCGCAAAAAAGAACATCTGGTCTTCGCCGATCTTGGAGGTCGAAGCTTCATGCTCGACCTGAGCACTGGTGTTCTGTACATCGACCGTAGGGAACGTGCTAGCTGCACAACGATCACCGATCAACATCGAGTCACATTGTGAATAGTTACGCGCACCTGCCGCACGGCTGCCGATCTTGACCTGACCGCGATAGCAATTGCTGGAACGGCCTGCTGAGATACCCTTTGAGATAATTTTGCTGCGGGTATTCTTGCCGACATGGATCATCTTGGTGCCGGTGTCAGCCTGCTGCATGTGATTGGTCAGTGCCACCGAATAAAATTCGCCTATTGAGTTGTCGCCGAGCAAGACACAACTGGGATATTTCCAGGTGATCGCGGAGCCAGTCTCGACCTGTGTCCATGAAATCTTGGAATTGACCCCTTTGCACAGACCACGCTTGGTAACGAAATTGTAGATACCGCCCTTGCCGTTCTCATCACCGGCATACCAGTTTTGCACCGTCGAATATTTAATGTCTGCGTCGTCCAGTGCGACCAGCTCTACCACTGCGGCATGCAGTTGATTGGTGTCGAACTGCGGCGCGGTACAGCCTTCCAGATAACAAACCGAACTACGCGCTTCTGCGATGATTAAGGTTCGCTCGAATTGCCCTGAGCCTTCGGTATTGATGCGGAAATATGTGGACAAGTCCATCGGACACTTCACACCCTTAGGGATGAAGCAGAATGAACCGTCGGTGAACACCGCCGAATTAAGTGCGGCATAAAAGTTGTCACTAGTCGGCACGACACTGCCAAGATATTGCTTAACCAGATCGGGATGCTCGCGCACCGCTTCAGAGAATGAGCAGAATATGATTCCTATCTCGGCAAGTTTAGTCTTATAGGTGGTCGTCACCGAAACGCTGTCGAAAATCACGTCCACCGCGACCCCGGACATCAACTTTTGCTCATGCAGCGGCACACCCAGCTTGTCAAAGGTACGTTTTAATTCCGGGTCTACCTCGTCCAGACTGGCGAGTTTTTTCTTCGGCTTAGGCTGTGCGAAATAGCTGATGTCCTGAAAGTCGATCTTGGGGTAATCGACGTTAGCCCATTCCGGTTCTGTCATCGTCAGCCAGTGGCGATAAGCGGACAAGCGGAATTCGAGCAGCCATTCAGGCTCCTCCTTCTTAGCCGAAATCATCCTAATTACTTCCTCGCTCAGTCCTTTGGGGACGACTTCGGATTCGATGTCAGTCACAAAGCCGTGCTTATATGGCTGGTTGACCAGGTTGTCTAGTGCTGTACTCATAAATTTATTCTGCGGGCGAATCGCGGTGTCGCGTGCTCGCTCTTTCCTCTTCTATCAATATCGATATGCCTCGTCATTCGCTTTGCGGCTCCTTGCGCTTCATCCCGCAATAGTGAATTTCTAAAAGCATCCATCAGTATTCCCTTAAACCGCAAAGCTCTCTCCACAACCGCACTGATTTGTCACATTCGGGTTGTTGAACTTGAAAGCATGACCTAAGCCCTGCTGTGTGTAATCAATCTCAGTGCCCTCAAGAAAGGACAGGTTTTCGCCATCCACCAATACTTTTGCACCATTGCTCTCAAAAACCTTGTCGTTATCCAAGACCTCCTGCGCGATATCCAGTACATAGGCAAATCCGCTACAGCCCGACTTTTTGACACCAAAGCGCAGACCGACACCCATGCCGCTCTTTTCTATTTGGGCATTGATGTGTTGTGCTGCTGATTCAGTTAATGTAATTGCCATTTTTCTTCTCCGATTCATTCATGCCCGGTCAAATTCAAGCAGGTGTGGCGTGAGATGTCAGACCGCTTATATCGATGATTGAGAATTGGGCTTGGACATATCTGCCAAACTGACCTTCCCCAACGCATCCTCAATGATGCGATTAATCCCCTGCCAGTTACTACGTGTCGAACAAAGCGATTCTCGGTCGCATGAAGCATCACTGCTACATTCGGTAATCGAAATGGGGCCGTCCATCGCTCTGATGATGTCAGCGATTGAAATCGCTTCAGGCAAGTGAGCCAATGAATAGCCCCCTTTTGCACCTAGAACTGATACAACAAGATCATTACGGACCAATATCTTCAGTATCTTGCTGACGGTTGGGACAGACATATCCAGCGAAGACGCAACTTCAGTCGCACTATGTATATCTTTATCACAGGCCATATACGCCATCACCTGACATCCGTAATCCGCCAATTTGCTCAACCTCAACATAAGCACCCCCTCATATAGAACCATATTAGTACTATATCAAAACAGAATCAACCCTGAGGTATGCAAGTCCATCTAAATTATTGATTACACGACTGAGTTGATTCTAAATCGGGGGGGCGAACTCAGGGGCCTTCTCTTCATACACCTCAATAGGCTCAAACTCAATTTCTTCAACAATTTCCTCAACAGCGGTAGGCTCATTGAAATAATAGTTCAGCCCGGTAAATACTGATTTATTAAAGATTCTTGTTCCATTCTTGGAAAAAGTGCTGGCTTTAAACTCCATCACTGCGCTCCATTTTATGCCGGCAAACTTATATTCAGCCCCAACGCCATAACTATTTGAAAATCCTGAAATTTCAGTTAAGTCACCCGTTGCATCGCCGTAGCCGTAACCCAATCTCACATATGGAAGCCAATGTCCAACCGGTCTCGCTAATTTCAGATTTAGTCCAAGAACAAGATTACCATACGCAAGTTTGCTTTTCTTATGTCTCTCAAATCCGTGCATATCTGCGAAACCACCGACACCGAGTACATTTTTATCGAGCTTAAAATTATACCCAGCTTGAAGGTAACCAGCCTGTACCAGATAAGCGATTGTTCTTTTACTTCGAGATTTTAATACGCCAGATGAACGCGCACTGTTCACGCCTGTACTTACACCAATATATCCGCCGAGAAATTCATCCACATATTCCACAACGAATTCATCTTCTTCATCTTCTTCATCTTCATCAGCTGCATAAGATGCAGTAGAAAACATCAATGCAATCATCAGCAAAATACGTACAGCAATACTCATCACTACGCGCCCTTTGCAGAAAATTTCGCATCACTCATGGAATATTGATATTTCATCATCAATCAAACAATATCGGGGAGAAAAATACTTTCAATCTATGGAACCAAATTTTTGGCGGATTCTTATCTCGGACAATACTCTAACGGAAAGTTCATATTGATTATAAAGAACATTCCATTACTTTATGAATCTACCGCACATGCTATTAAATTGACACACCCTTCTACAGACCGCATTTCCACCTCACAATGGGGTAGAGAGCTTAAATCCATACCTTTAATAAAATGACGTAAATTCACTATTTCATAACCTTGGCTCTTCCAGTTAACTAGTAATTTTTCCAACACTTCCAAACGCTTACCGCCATCGGCCTCCACTCGCAACGTAAACACATGCCCCGAATCCGGGATTTTCTCGGTCAGATCCAGAACATGCTGAGTGATATTATCCAGTGTAATCCCATTGTGATTGATCAACTCATCCAACGTCGGTAGGGTTGTAGGGATCTGCGGGCAGGCTATGATTTCAGCATTCCAAGTTGGAATAAAAGGATAGCTTCCACGAGTATCCGAGCAATATTCCAGACCCAGATGCTGGGTATATCGGAGTGCATGTCGGTTTGTCTGCCAATTGGCTGCAGCATATGCATGAGGTGCTTCACCGAATAGCTCAATATAACGATCAACCGCGCATTGCATTTCATTTCTCGACCATTCTTCTTTTTGACCGGACACATGTTCCTGCCAGCGATAATGATCATAGCTATGGATGCCTGTATCAAACCCTGCATCACGAACACTCAGCATGATTTTTGCACACTTTTTACCAATATCAGGTGCGGGTAGTAATGTGCCATATAGCAGTGAGCTGATACCGTAGTTTTCCAGCACTGATGTTCGAATCGCATTTTTTAGGAAGCCAGTTCGAAATATTTTATTGACATTCCGCCCCGTGTGATCCGGCCCCATTGAAAAGAAAAATGTGGCCTGAGCATCATGCTGCTTCAATAGTGCCATCAAGCGAGGTACACCTTCCCGAGTCCCTCTATAAGTATCCACATTTATTTTGAGTCCGAGCATCTTCTTCATTTATTGAGCCTCACGCTTGCTGGCATGATGATTACCCGCTAACTTGCTGAACAACCTGAATTGGCCGGGCGCTGACAGTGCTAGGCAAACGGTAATAATGATCCATTGCATAACCTCAGTTCCCGGATATCCATTGTTATATTTCAAAGATGCCCAAATTGCGGCACTGGTAAGAAGGATGGCGATAAATCGTTGAAACCAAATATTCAGGCCTGCCTTCCAACGCTTACCCAACCAGATTCCGGCACCTGCAGACAACCAACCGAAAAGCATGCCACCCAATACATCCATCGGCCAATGGATGCCACATGCGATTCGGGACAGACCGGCTCCTACTGCCAGCAGCAGGATAAACATTTTTAGCCAGGCAGGTATTGCTTGCATACAAAAATATCCAGCGACCAGAAATGCCGTGGTGGTATGCCCTGATGGGAATGAGACATGGCGAAGCGCAGGACCGATCAAATGAAAACTACCAGGCTCCAGCATTGCAGGCGGACGTAACACATCGGGATTTTTTAAAAGGTAAACGGCTAATCCGGCAATAATCGCAGCCAGTAAAAATCGCCATATCACTTCCGGGCGACGATGCACAAAAGGCAATATAAACATGAAGGCAATCACAGTATCACCCAGTATCGTGATATGACTCCAAAACGCATCGCCCAGATACACCATGCCAGCGTTCATAAACATGAACAGTGCAGTGTTCTCCCCGGAAAAATAGAGCACTAACATGGATACCAGCGAAAATACGGGCACTCCCCACAGCCATAAATTCAGCTTGGCAAACATATCCTGATAATCAGTCTTGGAATCCATGGCAGGCATAATAAGAAAAAGTTGAAACTTGGTGTCCATTTGAAGTTACGGGTAAGGTATCACGCAGCACGCATCCGGAAAACTGCCCCTTTCCTCCGGTCAAGGGCGCTCTTTGCTCCGGCCATGACACCAGAATGCCTCGCGCTCCTTGTCGTGGTGAATCGAACCAGATATCGAACTGGTCAAATCTTTCGTCCATCACTTGTACGGTGTTAGGGCGTGCATACCAGGCCAATCGACTTGCCTCAGTCCAGTGTTCTGAAAACAGATTAGGTTCAGTGCCGGGCGTGGTGGCCATTTCTGCTCGTAACTCAACCGCACGCTGTGCTGCCTGCTCCCAACCGTACAGGTCACGCAAGGGATCGCGGTTATCCGGGAACGGCAACCAAGCCAGATAAAACTGGCTGAATATGATGACAATCAGCAATGAAGCATATACCCCGCAAGCCCATATGCTGATGCGCACCCAGCGTTGTTCCCAAGCATCGCTCAGCCAGAGGGCAGTCAGCGGAAGCAGCCCAGCCCAGCCTAATGAAGCCCAGTGCGGTAGAGTCATTTGATATCCCGAATTCCAACCGAATAGCAACAAAACAGGCAGTGCTAAAGCCAAACACATCCAGACACCTCGATCGCGCCAATATTTAAAGCTAGCAACAGTCGCAATCACACTAAAAATAAAGATACCCGGCCCATATACCAACAACTGTGCAATCTGCGAAAGTAAAAAGTTGGTCGGCTTCCACTCAGGATTCCCCGTGCCATGCTTCAACTGATAAGCAAACGAGATCCAGTCGTGCGTGTAATTCCAATATAAAACCGGCATGATCAAAACGAGACCAGTCAACATGGCAATCCATGGCCCGGCAGTACGCAGCCTGCTCAGAAATTTTCCTTCATGCAGCATCACCAGAAGCACGGTGGCTACAAGTGTTACCGCAGTGTATTTTGATAATCCAGCAAGACCAAGCACAACACCAAGTGCAAGCCAGTGCCACAGACGATCAACGGACAGTATCTGGTGTAATACCAGTATGGTCAGCAAGCCAAGGAGTAACAGCGGATCATCCGGCAGCATCGATAGTCCGATAAGCTGGAACATCAAGCCAGACTGCAGCAATACGACGCTGATGAAACCCAACCAAGGTGCCTCTTCAGGAAAAAGCGTATGGCAAACTTGATGCAATGCCAGACAACTGAGCCCGAACAGCAAGGTCGGCATGATGCGAAGTGCCAGATCGGAATCACTGAACAGCAATATGGTCGCTTGTAGCCACCCGATCATAGGTGGGTGATCGTAATAACTGATATCCAGATAAAAGCCGTACAGCGCGTAATGCGCTTCGTCAGTTCCCAGCCCTACACCAGTAGAGGTGGTCAGCCTCAACAAACTGCTGATAACAACAAGCAATAGTGTGGCTTGCCAAGGCGTCAGGCGTTTGAAGAAATCTGCCATGCGTCAGATGGTGTTGCCAATGGCAGGACTCATTATGAGTCCTTCTCAGATGAACTATTCTTCTCAGATGGTTTACGCTGCTCTATCCAACCGGCACGCAATGTTTGTGCAGCGCGAAAAGTCTGTTCCAGCTTATCCGCATCTTCTGCCTCCAAATCACGGCTCATCTGTGACAACTCTTCCATGTATTGCTTCAATTCTTGCAGCAATGCCTCACGATTAGCCATGCAGATGTCTCGCCACATCTCAGGAGAGCTCGCTGCAATACGCGTGAAGTCACGGAAACCGCTGGCAGCAAATGACATATACAGATCCCGGTTGTCGCGCTTCGCCAGATCACTTACCAGCGCGTATGACAAGAGGTGCGGCAAATGACTAACCGCAGCAAACACCTCGTCATGCAGTTCCGGCGTCAATTCGCTCACCGTTGCACCACACGCTTCCCAGGCCTTTGTTACTTTTATAACGCTATCAGCAGAGTTTTCCGGCAAAGGGGACAACACCACTTTCTTGCCGATGTATAGGTCAGGTCGGGCTGCTGCTGCACCACTTTGCTCGCCACCTGCAATCGGATGCGCGGGAACATATTGCGCGATTTTGTCACCTAAATGTGTATAGGCATCACTTACAACCCCGCATTTGGTACTACCACCATCAGTCACAAGTGTATTGGGGCCAAGATGAGGTGCGATGCGAGCCATCAATTCAGCCATCTGACCAATCGGGGTGGTCAACAACACCAGATCCGCATCAAACACTTCCGCAGCGACATCAGTCCCGATACGGTCAATAATGCCCAGTTCCAACGCCTGCTTTAGTGTTTTTTCACTGCGACCGAAGCCAACCACTACACCAGCGGCATTCGCTTTGCGTAACGCTAAAGCAAAAGACCCACCGATCAAACCGACGCCAAAAATGACTATCTTGTGACTGGTCGGCTGCATAACTTTATATGGTTCTTCCAATCGCGTTAGCGATACCGCCGAGTGTCGTTACCAACTCTTTGAGCTCACCCGGCGTCAGTGCCTGATCTGCGTCGCACCATGCATCACAAGGGCTGGGGTGCATTTCAACCAGCAAACCATCAGCGCCAGCAGCAACCGCTGCCTGAGACAAGGCAGGAACCATCCAAGCCTTACCGCCAGCATGGGAAGGATCGACGATCACCGGAAGGTGCGTCTCTTTTTTCAATACCGGAATCGCCGTCACATCCAACACATTGCGGTAGTAGCTTTCAAATGTGCGGATGCCTCGCTCGCAGAAAATGATGTTGTGATTACCGCCCGCAGCAACATATTCCGCCGCCATCAACCATTCCGAGATGGTCGCTGACATGCCACGCTTGAGAATCACCGGCTTGTTGATGCGCCCGACTTCCTTGAGCAGATCGAAGTTCTGCATATTGCGTGTACCGATCTGGATAACGTCCACGTCGTATTCCATAAAGGTGTCCAGCATGCGGATGTCCATCAACTCCGTCACAATAGGAAGCTTGTGCTGATTTGCCGCACGACGGAAAATATCCAGCCCCTCTTTGCCTTTACCCTGAAAAGTATATGGGCTGGTACGTGGCTTGAAAGCACCGCCCCGCATCAAACGACAACCGGCCTCACTCACATACTTAGCAGACAGATTCATCTGCTCCTGTGTTTCAACTGAGCATGGGCCGCCGATGACTTGAATCTGATTGCCACCCAAAGGGACACCGGCGATATCAATGACTGTATTTTCCTTATGCGATTCCCGTGAGACGATCTTGTATTGCTTGGCAATGTGCATGGCTGATTCAACTCCCGGCAACGGTGTAAACATCTCTTCAGTCAATGGACGCTCATCACCGATCGCGCCGATAACGGTGCGCTCAATTCCCCTTGAGATATTGGCCTGCAACCCTGCTGTTTCCAGTCTCTTTACTACTGCTCCGATCTGTTCATCGGTCACATCCTTGCCCATTACGATAATCACTGTTGCTCTCCTAGCGCCTGCCTTAATGCAGATAAAAATACTTCATTCTCGTTTCCCAACCCTACGCTCACACGTAAATAGCCCGGCATTCCATAATTCGCCACGGGACGAACGATCACACCCAGTTTCAGTAGGCGTTGATAAACTCCTACCTCATCTTCCACCTTGAAGCAGAGGAAGTTTCCTAACGAAGGGATAAATTCCAACCCCAGCTCGACCAAACCGTCCTCGATCTGCTTCATCCCTTTTCTGTTCAACGTAGAAGTCTGCTGAACAAAATCCTTATCCCCCAACGCAGCAACAGCCGCAGCCTGCGCCATGCTATTCACATTGAATGGTTGGCGAACGCGATTCATCATGTCGATGATTTGTACATTAGCCATTGCATAACCGATGCGTAACGAGGCTAGACCATATGCCTTGGAAAAGGTACGAGAAATAATCAGATTGGGAAATTCTTCAAGCCAACTCACACTATCGTACTTATTGTTTTCCGGCAGGTATTCGTTATATGCCTCGTCCAGCACCACCAGTATATTCGCGGGTAACACACTCATAAAATCATGCAGTGCCGTACCGGATAAGAACGTACCCGTTGGATTGTTGGGATTCGCGATGAATATCATCTTAGCACCCTGCTCTACAGCAGCTTTACCCATTGCACCCAGATCATGCCCGAAATCCTTCGCTGCAACATTGACACCACTTGCGCCGACAGCCTGTGTCGCAAGTGCGTACACAGCAAAAGAATGATCTGAATAAACCACCTTATCGCCTATTGTCAGAAAAGCACGCGCTGCAAGTTCCAATAAATCATTCGAACCATTACCCAGCACGATTTGATCGTGTGTAACGCCATAGCGATCCACCAACGCATCTTTCAATGCAAAGCCATTACCATCTGGATACAAGCCTACTTCATCCAATGCACAACGTGCCGCCTCGATTGCTTTCGGACTAGCCCCCAGCGGATTCTCATTTGAAGCCAGCTTCACGATACCGGTAATGCCCAGCTCTCTTTCCAATTCAGAGATCGGTTTACCTGGCTGATAAGGTGCGATGGCACGAATGTAGGCCGGAGCCAAATCAGAATAATTCATATTAGAATGCCAATCATCAAAGCCCGACTTCGACAAAAATGGTTAAACAGCAACCGGGTATGAACCCAGCACCTTGACGAAGGAAGCAACCTTATTCAGCTCAGCTAAAGCGGCAGCTACTTTTGTGTCGCTTTGATGCCCCTCGATATCGACGAAAAATACATATTCCCATGACCCGGAGCGCGCCGGCCTGGATTCAAGCTTGGTCATGCTGACATCATTTTTAGCTAATGGCACCAACAGATCATGTACTGCGCCCGGGCGGTTTGCTGACGACATCGCCAGCGAAGTCTTATCATTGCCGGATGGCGCTACCTGCTGCTTACCCAATACCAAAAAGCGTGTGGTATTGCTTGCATCGTCTTCGATATTTTCCGCACACATATTCAGATCAAAAAGCATAGCAGCCTGAGAGCCCGCAATCGCTGCACAGTCAGCACTTTCGCTAGCTAAACGCGCCGCTTCCCCATTGCTGGCAACAGGAATACGTGCCGCATGAGGTAAATGCTGGTTCAGCCAACCCTGACACTGAGCAAGTGATTGTGAGTGTGAATATACCGTCTTGATCGCACTCAAATCACAACCCTGTGACAAAAAGCACTGGTGTATCGGCAACATTAATTCGCCGCAAACCTGCAATACGCTATCCATCAGCAAGTCCGACGTAAGCCCTACTGCGCCTTCGCTGGAATTTTCTACCGGTACCATGCCGTATTGAGCATTACCGCTCTCAACTTCGCGGAACACTTCATCTATCGTGGCACAAAGCACGCCATTTATTGCACTGCCGAACCGCTTGATGGCAGCCAATTCGCTAAAAGTCCCCTTAGGTCCTAGATAGGCGATAGACAGCGGCGCTTCTAAAGCACGACACTGTGAGATCACCTCAGTGAATAACTGCGACACCGCCGCATTATCCAAGGGCCCCTTATTATTGTCCTGTAAACGCTGCAACACCTGTGCCTCACGTTCCGGCCGCAACACCGCGTCTTCGCCTTTCAGATGACCGATCTGCTGCGCCAATGCAGCCCTGCGATTGACGAGCACCAACAATTCTTCATCAAGCTGATCGATCTGTTCGCGTAACGGTTTTAATTTGTCATTCATGTATAGATACCTGATCGACTCTGTTATGCAGCATTCGGTAATGGCAGGTCTCTGACAATCAACACACCGGGAATAGCCGATATCTGCGCAATCAATTTTTCAGGAATCGCGCTATCCGTATCCACCAGCGTATAAGCCATCTCTCCGCGCGACTTATTCATCATGTTATGAATGTTGATGCCCGCATCCGCAAGTGCTGAAGAAATTTGACCCAACATATTCGGTACGTTGGCATTAGCAACCGCAAGACGGAATGAAGATTCGCGCGGCATGCTGACATTAGGGAAATTCACCGTATTCACTACGTTCCCATGCTCAAGATAGTCGCGTAATTGCTCGACCACCATCACGGCACAATTCTCTTCAGCTTCACGTGTGGAAGCACCCAGATGCGGCAAGGTAATCACACCGGGGTTACCTTTGGTTTGGTTGGTAGGGAAGTCACACACATAAGCCTTTAAATGTTTACCTTCAAGACCCGACAACACTGCGGCTTCGTTGACGATGGCATCACGAGAAAAATTCATCAGCACACAGCCCGCCTTCATCGCCTTCACGCGCTTATCATTGATCAGGTCGCGTGTCGCATCCAGTAGCGGCACATGCAAGCTGACAAAGTCGCTATGCCTGAGTAGATCTTCAACACTGTGTGCCTTTTTCACCAAGGAAGGAAGACTCCATGCAGCATCAACCGTAATTTCAGGATCGTACCCGATCACATTCATCCCGAGACTGATTGCCGCATCTGCCACCAGCCTGCCGATTGCGCCCAGCCCGATAACACCCAGTGTCCGACCTCGTAATTCACAACCCGCAAAGTTCTTTTTGCCATCCTCAACCAGCTTGTGCATTGCCTTATCGTCGCCTTCCAGCGTTGAAACAAAGTCCAGTGCAGGAACAATGTTACGAGCAGCCAGCAACATGCCGGTGATGACCAACTCCTTCACTGCATTTGCATTGGCACCCGGCGCGTTAAAAACCGGCAAGCCACGCTCACTCATCATTTTTACCGGTACATTATTCGTACCCGCCCCTGCTCGCGCGATTGCTTTGACATTATCTGATATCTCCATGTCATGCATCACTTGAGAACGAACCAGGATCGCATCCGGGTCGGCGGTATCGGAACCCACTTGATAGGTATCGCTCGGAAAACGCTTTAATCCTTGAGCGGAAATTTTGTTTAATGTAAGAATGCGGTATGGATTAGCCATTATTAAATCGTTTTCTTTAATGATTAATTACAGTTTATGAGTTACGCCTTGTTTACTTATTCAGGGCAAACTCATTCATGAAATCCACCAACGCTTGCACACCTTCAACAGGCATTGCGTTATAAATTGAAGCACGCATACCACCAACCGAGCGATGCCCTTTAAGTTGCACCAACCCACGTTCGCCGGCTTGCTTGAGAAAATCAGCATCCAGATCAGCATTCTGCAAGGTGAATGGCACGTTCATTCGTGAACGGTCAGATTGCGCTGTCGGGCAGCTATAGAATCCGTTGCTGGCATCAATCGCGTCATACAACAATTTGGATTTGGCGATATTGACCTTCTCCATTTCCGCGATACCGCCGTTTTTCTTAAGCCACTGGAATACCAGACCCGCAATGTAGATCGCATATGTGGGCGGGGTGTTGTACATCGAGTCGTTATCGGCATGGGTCTTGTAATCCAGCATGGTCGGTGTGCCGGATGCGACCTCTCCGATCAAGTCTTCACGCACGATCACGATGGTCAGTCCGGCTGGGCCGATATTTTTCTGCGAGCCTGCATAGATCAATCCAAACTTCGACACATCAATCGAACGCGACAGGATGCAAGAAGACATATCTGCCACCAGAAGAACCTCACCTGTATCAGGCACCCAGTTGAACTCAACACCGCCTATCGTCTCATTCGGGGTGTAATGCAGATAAGCGGCATTGGCATCTCGCTTCCAGGATTCAAATGCTGGGACATATGAGAAATTCTTATCCTCTCCTGTTGCCACAACATTAACCGTCGCGAACTTCTTTGCTTCACTGATCGCTTTTTTAGACCATGCACCGGTGTTCAGATAATCCACTGTCGTCTTACCACGTAACAGATTCAAAGGGATCATCGCAAACTGCTGACTCGCCCCGCCTTGCATGAACAACACTTTGTAGTTGGCGGGAATATTCATCAACTCCCGCAAATCAGCCTCGGCCTGCGCGGCAATGCTCATAAACTCTTTACCGCGATGTGACATTTCCATCACTGACATACCACTGCCATGCCAATCGGTCAGTTCGGTTTGTGCCTGTTGTAAAACTGCCTTTGGCAACACTGCCGGCCCTGCGCTGAAATTGTATATTGTCATGCTATGGTTCACTCCACTTTTTAGTTATGCATCTTCCGGTTCAGCAATACGACTCAACCCAGCCAGCTTATCTCCTTTAGCCAGTTGCATCAGCGTCACACCTTGAGTTGAGCGGCTCATTTGGCGAATCTCCTTGACCCGTGTCCGTATCAATACGCCATTCGTACCGATCAACATGATCTCCTCATCCACATCCACCAGCGTTGCTGCAACCACCTTACCGTTACGCGCTGAAGTCTGAATCGCGATCATGCCTTGTGTACCTCGTCCGTGACGGGTGTACTCAGTGATTGACGTACGCTTGCCGTAACCATTCTCGGTAGCGGTCAACACACTTTGTTGCTCATTCTCTGCGACCAACAATGAGATTACCTGCTGCTTGGCAGCGAGCTTCATGCCGCGCACACCGCGAGATACACGCCCCATGGAACGTACTTCACTTTCGTTGAAGCGAACTGCCTTACCACCGTTCGAGAACATCATCACATCATGCTCTCCGTCAGTCAGTGCCACGCCGATCAGGAAGTCACCTTCATCCAACTTGATCGCTTTGATACCGGCCTTACGCGGATTAGAGAAGTCTGACAAGGGTGTCTTCTTCACAGTACCCAGAGAGGTCGCAAAGAATACGAAATGATTTTCGCTAAACTCCTTGACCGGCAAGATGGCATTGATCTTTTCTCCTGCACTCAACTGCAAGAGATTGACGATAGGCTTGCCGCGTGAAATGCGAGAGCCTTGCGGTACGTCATATACCTTGAGCCAATAAACAGTCCCCAGAGTGGAGAAGCACAAAATATAGTCATGTGTATTGGCGATAAACAGATTATCGACAAAATCGTCTTCTTTGGTCGCTGTCGCCTGCTTACCACGACCGCCACGTTTCTGTGCACGATATTCATCGAGTTTCTGCGCCTTCATGTAACCACTGTGAGACATCGTGACCACAACATCTTCCGGTGCGATCAGATCTTCCATACTCATATCCTGAGTATGGGTGATAATCTCGCTGCGGCGCTTATCCCCAAACTGGGATTTAACTGCGGCCAGCTCATCACCGATGATCGCGGTCACGCGGTCAGGCTTAGCAAGGATATCCAGCAGATCGGCGATCTTATCCATCACATCACGATACTCACCGACGATCTTGTCCTGCTCTAATCCGGTCAAACGTTGTAAGCGTAATTCCAAAATCGCCTGCGATTGCGCAGCTGATAAGAAATAACCACGATCTTTTCCTTTACCAGTCAAACCAAACTCAGGCAGCAAGCCTTCAGGTCGAGAGGCATCACTGACCCTGCTCAACAAATCTTCTACCAACGAAGAGCGCCATCCCCGTTCCATCAGACCACGCTTAGCATCAGACGGTGTCGGCGCTGCCTTGATCAACGCAATGATCTCGTCAACATTGGATAAAGCCACCGCTAATCCCTCAAGGACATGACCGCGCTCACGTGCTTTGCGTAAATCAAAAATGGTACGGCGCGTTACAACCTCACGACGATGACGCAGGAAAGCATCGATCACCTGTTTCAGGTTGAGCAATCTGGGTTGACCATCAATGATCGCAACCATGTTGATACCAAAGCTGTCCTGCAACTGCGTGTCCTTATATAGCTTGTTCAGGATCACTTCTGCATTTTCGCCACGCTTTAGCTCAATCACGGCACGCATACCGGACTTATCCGATTCGTCACGAATCTCTGATATACCTTCCAGACGTTTATCGCGGACCAGTTCACCGATCTTGATCAGCATATTGGCCTTGTTAACTTGATAAGGAAGTTCATCAATGACGATGGCCTGACGCTCTCCCTTGCCGATGTCTTCAAAGTGAGTCCTGCCGCGCATCACGACACGGCCACGACCGGTGCGATAGCCTTCCTTAACGCCAGACAAACCATATATAAAGCCCGCTGTCGGGAAATCAGGCGCAGGCACATATTCGATCAGTTGCTCGATATCCATCTCAGGATTGTTCAGCAACGCGATACAAGCATCCACCACCTCAGTCATATTGTGTGGCGGGATATTGGTCGCCATACCCACCGCGATACCTGATGAGCCATTTACCAGCAAATTCGGAAAGCGTGCCGGGAACACCAGCGGTTCGTGTTCTGAGCCGTCATAGTTCGGGCCGTAATCAACCGTCTCTTTTTCCAGATCTTCCAATAGTTGATGGGCGATCTTCGCCATCCTGATCTCGGTATAACGCATCGCCGCGGCGTTATCGCCATCCACCGAGCCAAAGTTACCCTGCCCGTCGACCAGCGTGTAACGTAAAGAAAAATCCTGCGCCATACGAACGATGGTGTCGTATACAGCGGTATCACCATGCGGATGGTATTTACCGATCACGTCACCGACGATACGTGCAGATTTTTTATAGGCCCGATTCCAGTCATTCGACAGTTCATTCATCGCGAACAAAACGCGGCGATGCACGGGTTTAAGACCATCACGCACATCGGGTAATGCACGTCCTACTATGACGCTCATCGCATAATCCAGATAGGATTTGCGCATTTCCTCTTCAAGGCTGACTGGGTGTGTTTCTTTGGCGAATTGTTGTTCCATGAATTACTCTGACCTAAGGAAATTTCGGGGCGTAAACAAAGCGAGCATTTTAGCACAGCGAACCCCGCCAGAGCCATCTCCATTACGCCCTATTTCAGTCTGCCTAAAGCAGCAGGATTTGGCTAAAGCCGTCGGTTTTTGTTAAAGTCAGCCACCGACATAAGAATATCGACCCAGAACAACTACATGACCAACGCCGACCCCATAGAACTGGAAAAATTCTCGCAACTTGCCCATAAATGGTGGGATCCGAGCAGTGAATTCAAACCCTTGCATGAGATCAACCCTTTGCGACTGGGCTATATCGAACGCCATGCGGCACTGGATGGTAAAACGGTTTTGGATGTAGGCTGCGGCGGCGGCATTCTGTCTGAAAGCATGGCTGGGCTGGGCGCTGACGTTACCGGTATCGATCTTGCCGAAAAATCACTCAATGTCGCCAAGCTGCACCTGCTTGAAAGCGGGAAAAAAGTGGATTATCAAAAGGTCGCCGTCGAAGAACTCGCCGAGACTCAGCCTGAATCATTCGATGTCGTCACTTGTCTGGAAATGCTAGAGCATGTGCCCGATCCGACCAGCATCATTGCCGCTTGTGCAAAGCTCGTCAAACCGGGTGGCTGGGTATTCTTCTCCACCCTGAACCGCAACCCCAAGTCTTATCTGTTTGCGGTGATTGGTGCGGAGTACATCCTCAACCTGCTACCTAAAGGCACGCATGAATATGCTAAATTCATCAAACCTTCCGAGCTGGCGCAATCCAGTCGTAATGCAGGATTGAATCTAATCGAACTGACCGGCATGAGCTATAACCCCATCACCAAGGTCTATTCCTTAGGTAAAGATACCGACGTCAATTACATCATCGCCTGCCGCAAGGACTAGCTGTGATCAAAGCAGCACTCTTCGACCTCGACGGCACCTTTGCCGACACTGCACCCGACTTGGCGGCTTCGCTCAATCACGTTCGCGCTACACGCAAGCTGCCGCCCCTCCCTCTTGAAATATTGCGCCCCCAGGCTTCGCATGGCTCTCGCGGCCTGCTCAAGGTTGGATTTGATATTGATGACGAGCATCAGGACTTCAACCCTTTGCGCGATATGTTTTTGGATCACTATGCCAACAATATCTGTGTGCAGACGCGATTGTTCAGCGATATGCCGGAACTGATAGCCACACTCGAGCAGCGCAACATCAAATGGGGCATCATCACCAATAAGCCGGACTGGCTTACCGTACCGCTTATGCAGGCACTGGGCTACGCTGAGCGCGCCGCATGCCTGATCAGTGGTGACACCTGTCACCACGCGAAACCACATCCCGAGCCGATGTTCAAAGCATGCGAGATCATAGACGTCCCGCCCGCGCAGTGCTTATACCTCGGCGATGACGTGCGCGACATGAAAGCTGCCAATGCCAGCGGTATGCGAGGCATCATCGCCAATTACGGCTATGTCGGTGCCGATGCCTCCGTCGAAAGCTGGAACGCATACGGCAGCATCGACCAGCCAACGGAACTTACCGGCTATCTCGACCTCTAATCTGCTACAATCTGTACTGTATCAACACATAGGGGACGACTTGGCTTCGACGTGGGTTACAAAGCAATGCAGGGCATACCGAGGACCCGCCACCTCGTAAATAAGCTGGAAACTAAGTATTCGCAAACGACGAAAACTACGCTTTAGCTGCTTAAGTCAGCTAGACCTCACACCACGCTGTCTGTGGAGTGGCTCAAGGCCGAAAGGTTGAGATGAGTGAGGTAAATTACACAGAATCGTGCCGGTCAGGGTCACTTTGGTCGGAGTTAGAAATAAGGTGACTCGTTTCGTACCAGCCCGCCGGTTGGCGTGTGCGGAATCAAATTAAACAGCCAGGCTAAGTATGTAGAACTGTTTGTAGAGGGCTTGCGGACGCGGGTTCAATTCCCGCCGTCTCCACCAATTTAGCATCCAAAGCAGTACAAAGAAGTACATTAAACCCGCATAGTTAATAGCTTTGCGGGTTTTTTGCGTCCAGAGAGATACTATACAAACAATTGACATCCGGGGGCAACTGGGGGCAACATTGGGGGCAACAGCACCAATCAAAAAAGGAGTTGCCCCCATGCCACTGACCAATACCGCAATAAAGAACGTAAAACCTGGCGACAAGACGCTCCGTTTGTTTGATGGCGGCGGCTTATATCTGGAAGTTGCCCCCAGTGGGGGCAAGTGGTGGCGACTTAAGTATCGCTTCGACGGCAAGGAAAAACGCATTTCCCTTGGTGTCTATCCTGACGTAAGCCTCAAAGACGCTCGGCAGCGCCGGGATGATGCACGCAAGCTGCTGGCCAATAGCACCGATCCCGGCGCAAACCGCAAGGCGGTGAAAGCATCAAAGACCGAAGGCGCGGGCAATAGCTTTGAAGTCATCGCACGCGAATGGTATGCAAAGAACGCCGCCAACTGGACAGAGGATCACGGCAGCCGCATCATCCGGCGACTAGAGCGGGATGCTTTCCCTTGGATAGGTAGCAGGCCGATTGCCGAAATCAAGGCTCCTGAGTTGCTTGCTGTTTTACGCAGAATCGAAGAACGCGGCGCAGTAGAAACCGCACACCGGGCACTACAAAATTGCGGGCAGGTGTTTCGTTATGCCATAGCTACCGGGCGCGCCGAGCGCGACCCCTCCCCTGACCTCAAAGGCGCCCTGCCCCCAGTGAAGCAATCTCACCATGCCGCCATTACCGACCCCAAGGCCATAGCCGAACTGCTACGTGCCCTAGATGGCTACCAAGGACAATTGGTAACCCAGTGCGCCCTGCGCCTCGCGCCATTGTTTTTTGTACGCCCCGGTGAACTGCGCAAAGCAGAATGGTCGGAAATAGATCTGGACAAAGCGGAATGGAACATCCCCGCAGAACGTATGAAAATGCGCGAACCTCACCTTGTCCCACTATGTACCCAGGCAGTGAAAATTCTACAGGAACTCCAATTACTTACTGGTAACGGGCACTATGTGTTCCCCGGTGCACGTACCAATGGCAGGCCGATGAGTGATAACGCAGTATTGGCAGCTTTACGCCGTATGGGCTTTGCCAAGGATGAAATGAGCGGCCACGGCTTCCGCGCAATGGCGCGTACCATTCTCGATGAGGTGTTACAGGTGCGGCCAGATTTCATTGAACACCAACTTGCCCATGCTGTGCGTGACCCAAACGGACGCGCATATAACCGTACTGCTCACCTTGCCGAAAGGCGGAAGATGATGCAGCAATGGGCAGACTATCTGGATAGGTTGAAAGCTGGCGCGGAAGTCATACCGCTTCAAGGTCATGTGGCTTGATGCTTTGAGGAAAAAATTAAATTTCCATAGCCGACGGGCGCAGCATCAATTACCAATCAAAGAATATTCATTGGTCGAACAACTGCACCTGCTTTGAAACTGTTGGTTTGTCATACTTTGTATGCGCCGTAAGGCCAAGCAGGGCTTCAACTTGCCCTGACGCCCGCATCACTTGGTAAAGATCAAGATTCTCGACGGAGGTGTTCTTCTCGATGTAATTCGCAAGATAGGTTTCTGCCTTGGATTTAACACCATTACGCGCGCATACCAAGTAGGACACCGACTCAGCTTCAATTTCGCGCTGCGCATGGTTCATGGAAGGCCGCTGCGGAACATTGATCGCTCTGTCTGCTCCAAGATGCCCTAAAAACAGGTGGCCCAATTCATGTGCAAGAGTGGCGAACTGAACGGCAGTTGTATGATTTTTGTTCATGTGCATTCGATATTGCGTAGCTTCCTTATCCTTGTTTGCGCGCTTAATCACGCAGATTGAGCCAGCTTTCTGATCACCCGCATCTACGCAATACCACTCGATACCCTTCTTGCCAATCAACTTTGCAAAGGATTTAAGATGCCCATCGTCGATAGCACCTTGAGCAAAAAAGGAAGCAACATCTTCCGGTAGTGGATCGCCTTGGGTGTCCAGAACGTCATAGACAAGCGCCACCGGCCCAAACGGCCAGAGGATCAGAAGCGGGCGAGCATCTTCCTTGGGTTTGCGGCCAAAGCGCTCAAGCCAATCACGTGCTGATGCGGCATAACTTAAGCCAGGTTTCTGAACTTGCAGCAACATGGCGTTGAATGGGGCGAAATTACGAAGCCGGACGACAAAGTCGAGCAGCGCCTTATAGTCCTGGCTCTGTGTATAGAGACGCGAGTCGCTTAGTAGCTGATCCAGCAGGGAACGCGCTGCATCTGTCTCAAATAAATCCTCCTGCTGCCCCCCTCCATTCTGCCTGTTCTCGCTCATAGCTTGCATTTTTTCCAATATATGCCGCACAGCACGGAAACGGTTATCCGGTTAATAATCGAAGAGTCTTGATGGCTTGGCGGATACGCACGCGCTAATAACTCCTACTTCAGAGAATCAAAACCACGCCGAATAATTGCGGCCATGAGCTTCCGCCGTTCCTGAAGAAAATCTTGGTAAGGGAGCGCCTCCCAGTCTTTCGGAAGCGCATGGTACTCGTGCATCGACTCCCATGCCCCATCAGTGAAGCGTGATCGAATTTCAGGCACATACACTGCTGGGGCAGTATCACTTATATCAATATTGTCAGGCCATTCAATGAGGGCGAAGTTGGCTTGCTGATTCATAACTTTCAGATCATCAATACCTTGCTTCGCAAGCCAAGCTTTAGGAAAAAGATGATGGCGCTCTAGTGGCTTCTTGTTTGCCTTTAGCGATGGATCGAGCAACTCTGGAACCTTTTTATGCGAGAAAAGAACTGGGGCAGACAGCTTGTTTTGCGCAGCTATATAGGCGAACAATTCAGGGTTTCTAGCCGACGAGCTTTCCAAATTGGCCGGCAGTGTTATACCCCAGAAATCATTGGTCAATTCCGAAATCATAATGTCTTCCAATATTTTGGTAAAGGCATCACCATCTTTCGCAACCAGCACGCGGTTTAGGTCGCCATCCATTATTGATTCAGGTGAGCTACTATAGCGCCCAGTTAAAGTAATGAAGAAAAACCAACGGCCAATTAATCGTTGCAGAACATGCTCAACAACATTAAATCGGTTTCTGCCATACAAATAGAAGGCGTATGCATAGAGAAGTGCATTTTTCGAGGAGATCATCTCACCGCCACGGAACCCAGCCCCCACGAGGCTGCTCAGAAACTGATGCCAGCTAGTAATGTTTAACACTTCTGTTTGAGCTGATTGCAGTACCTTGAACTGTGACTCGCGCCTTAAGACTGAGAACTCTCCGGTATCCATACTCTTGCCGCGTAACACCTGATAGACACTCTTCAGTCGTCCACGTCCAAAACCCAATGCGATAGATACTCTAAGCAATTGGTCTGGGTCAGGCTGTATAAAATAGTTGAACGGAGAAGCACCTCCTCCTTGACTTGGCACCTTGCGAGATTGGCGACAAAAATCTTCAAGCGCCTTACGCCCTTCATCCCAAAAAACGGATAGCAATGTCAGAATAAAGTCTGCTTGCTTCAGCTTTACCCCTTCACTATTGATGCGCACAAATATATCAGCAACCTGCTCCTCATCGACTGTTGGAGCAATTTCTAAAGCTGTAAAGGGGAACTTTTGAAGATCAAACAAACGGTCTAAGTTGTGAGCTAGTGCCTCTTCCTCGTCTTCGGTAAGTGGCATCTTATTTGATGATTTGTTTTTTTCTGATAACCGATCAATAAAGTCGTTAATCAGCTTTCTACTCGATTTGCCAGATGCCCAGACGTCAGAAATGTTCGTAATCCACTCTGGATCTCGTCGAATAGCAGCATCTGCCACATCAAATTTGCCATCGCGAGGTCGAAAGGCAACTTCAATCTGCCGTTCTTTGTAGTCTTCATCGAGTACCATTTTGCCACGGAATACCGCGTAGAGAGATGTAAGACGCTGTTGCCCGTCCACGATAAGCAAAGATGGTACATGGTGAGCCTTTTCTCCAGTGCCAATCTGCTTCACTCCTTGCACGGTTTGGTTTGCCCAGAACAGCAGATAGCCAACTGGGAATCCACGATACATCGAGTCAAATAAATCACGGACTTTAGCGTTAGACCACACAAAAGGGCGTTGGATGTCAGGTAAACCGATGTCGCCTATATCAATGTAATGCAGCAAACCTGCAAGGTCGTAATCAACGCGTTTGAAGCAAGTTTTGAGTTCACTCATTAGTTATATCTCCCAAGATTCAGCAAACATTGGACGCAAGCTAGTGATGGCTGAAGGTAGCTCGGTATCACAAGTCATTCCAAGATATGTTGCTGCTCGTGTCGAACCCACATACAAATATTTGTCGAATAGACCGGGATGTCTATTAGCGAGTTGATCGATACCGACAAAGAACACCGCTTCAAACTCAAAACCCTTGATGTGCTGAACATCGAATACCCGCACATCATTGCCATGCCCCATAACACGACCATCTGGACAAGCAACTGCCCGAATATTCATATCCATCAGAATCGAATCAAGCGCACTAGCGACTTTCTGAACATCATCCTCACTGTTTACCAAAATCGCGATAGATGGCAACTGCTCAAGGACAGATTCAATTTCCTGAATGCGCTCCGCAAGCCAGCCAACTAAATCCGTTATACCTGTTAAGCCTTCTGCCAATACGGGGGGCACTCCCTCGTTGTCCATATGCTTTGGTAAAACAACACCGCTATCGGTACCACCGACAGCTTTAATCAGCGCTTTTGCCAGTTCATTAAGCTGCCGACTCTGCCGGTAGGCTACCGTAACCTCTTTTATTTCAATCTCCGAAAACACCCATTTCATCTCCTCTGGCGTGCGACTACCCCACGTCGTAAGGCGTTGATTGAAGTCACCGCACGCAAAAAATGAGCGTAACCGAGGGTGCGCCAGCGATGCCATACAGGCAAGCTGTATCGGAGAAAAATCAGTCACCTCATCGACGAGAATCTGGTTTTTGTATAAATCGCGAATAGGTTTAAGTGATAACCAGGCTGTGGTGTCAATGTCGCGCATAATGCTTGCCACGCTGAGCAGTTCACCACCGCTTTTCAGCATTGCCAAAAGAACAACATCAAGTTCAATCGGGCTAATATCAGTGGGACTAAAAGCATCCTTCTTGTACCACTTGCCATCACTTTGACGCAAACGCCGGAAAGAACGGTAACGCCTGGGAATCCCGTCAATGTATTTTTTGACTGGATTCACAAAGCGTCGTGCACTGGCCTGAACCAGAAGGCTTGCTCCCACCTCGTCACGATCACTTTCAGCCAAGGTGCGATCACCTAGCCATTCAAGAATCTTCCCGGATCTAGTATTTTTGCCCAAGCTACGCTTTTTGGTTTGAGCACGGGCTTGGGAGCGAACTGCCTGATTATAAGCGGTTAAAGCCTTCGCCACTGGCGTTTTGGGTTGATTGACATCCTCATCGTCATCACTGTCTTGATCGTCAGTTTCATCAGCCTCCGCTACAGGGGCTTCTTGCATACCGTCGATGTACGATGCCATTTCTTTCAGAAATTCCCGGTTACGATTGAGATGCAGATTGAGCGATTCCCGAATCTTCCTATCCGTTACCGCTTTTAGGTCAGCGATCATAATCTGTATGGAACTGGATTCTTTGTTGATAGCACTGAGCAGAGCGGTAATAGAGCCTGCCCCACCCGCTTGTGTAATTGATAGCAGACGCTTCCCGAGTTCTGCTATTTTCACATCTACATCTTTGCTTAACTCATCTGCTGCCAGGTTGAGTCCATCAACAAATATAGATTTGTGCCATGTTCCGAAATCTTCAAACCAGGCAATCATGCTCTCTTGTGCATCTTCCATAATACTGTCCAGAGAAGGCTTCAATACAAAAGCACCTCTAGCCGATCCGGTTCGCAATACGCCTAATTCGCGCCTGCCCATTTCAAGCCGATAGTCAGACCATGTTTTGATTCGTTCCTCCGGTGCGGGAATATCCTCGCGGTTAAATGCCTCTTTGATGTATTGCTTCAACAGTTCTGTCGGAGTGAACATCAACCAGCTTTGGTTGTGTGGAGATGTGCTATCGGTGCTCGCAATTTCCACAATTCCCTGTTCATCTTCATCCAGAAAGGCAGAATTCAGCTTCTGTCCCAGCCGACGTATCAGTGTAGTAGTTTTTCCAGTCCCAGGAGGGCCAAGGATTAACAGACGACTACCAATTGGCAAGCGGAATATTTCATCCTGATACTGATCGAGAATCGGCTGGTCGCGTAGCTCCATTTTGGTGATTGTGCTATGACGAATTCCCTCCAGAATGTTTGTCAGTTCACTATTTTCCGCCAAAATCATGCCAACCAAATCTTCACTAAGCTCTTCAGCAGAAACGCCTTCAAGTAATACGCGAAAAGACTTGATGGTGAGTGGCCCATAGCCGCTCCCCTCAATTACTGAGTCGACGGAATCCCAGCCATCGTTCGTTATCAATGGACGAAGCTGCGCTCTCTCCAAGACTTCAACAGTAGTTCCGTTTGGCAGTGTGAGCTCCTCACCGGGAGGAAGGGAAGCCAAACGCCCAATTGGCGTTTTGTAACTCACAATATTCAGATTAGCTATCCCTTGGTCAGCACGGCATACGTAATAGACCATCTGCTTACCATGTTCGTTAGTAACCGTAATACGTGCAATTGCTGGCTCAGAAGAAATTGTTAGATTGCTATCGATGGTAGCCTGTTGCATCCCTTTCAAATGCTTAACCGTAGCTCCATCCGTCATAGTATTGATATGAGCTAGAGCGCTTAGAGGCAGTTCAGAGGACTCTGAAAGACTAGAATGTGCTGCAGTAGCTACTTGCTCAAACTTTTGAAGTGTTTCGCCAGCAAGTTTAGAAATATGCTCTTTTGAGTCTTGGCGCAGGGTCACGATGGAATACTCCTTCTATTTAGGAATAGCTGGTTGTATGAAAAAACTGACCGCTGCACAACACGTGGCAACAGCTATCCTGTTAAAAGCAAAAGCGGCTTGATGATGTACCGCATTGCATGTGATCTGCGCCGACATGAGCTGCTCGCCAGCACCAAACATTGTCATCCGATTCTACGGATTTGCGAACCATCACTTTCCAGCCGATGTTCTCGCAGCAGACCATTGATTAGCGAGCGCACAGTTTCGTCGATTGTCGCCCCTGTTCGACGGAAACCCATCCATCGCGCGAATGACTGGATCGCATCGTCGCGTTCTGCCCAGGCTCTGCCTCCGAGTGAGGCAAGGAACTGTTCCTTGAGTGCATTCCGGTCGTCCGCTTCGTGCTGTTCGATGTTTCGATAGCGCAGCTTCATATAACTGCTTTCGTTGTCGAGAATGCCTCGACGGACTGCAGTGCGCAGGGCTTTATCGAGGGTTTCGCGAATATTCTTGCCCGTACGCTGGTGACCGATGGCTCGGGCGAGGTCGTCTATGGCGGCATCGCGTTCTCGCACGGCACTATCATTGAATAGCTTACGAATTTCGGCGCATAGCTCGTCGCGGTCGTAGTCATCGGCATGTGCGGTGCGTGGGACGGGTTCCCTTTCGGGATTGACGGCTGGCGCAGTTGAGAATAAATCTGGGGCGGTGTCAACGTGCGATTTCTTTACCGCTGGCGTTGGTGGCGGTGTGGCTGGTTTTGCAACGATAGCATCGTCCGTCGCGGCATTGGCATCCTGTACTACAGCGCTGGCGAAAGCATCCGGCCAACCACCGTGGGTCTCAATGACTTTGTCAATCTCGGACATCAGGCGGATGGTTTCGGACAGGGCTATGACAATTTTCTGGTAATGGGCGATGTTGTCCTTCGACAGCTTGCGGCCTTTACGGTCTTTGAGCCATTTCTCGCAGACCTGGTAACCGCCGATATGGTAGTACCACACGGCCTCGCTCACCCCCTTGAAGCCGATGGACTTCGCCATGTCCACCCACACGGTGTTCTTCGACCACGAGAGTTTTTCGACCACGGGATTCCTGCCGCCGATGACCTCGGTGATGAGGTGATCGAGCTTTGGTGACTCCATCAGGTGCAGGGCAACGAGTTCACTGCCGAGCCTAGCCAGCGAGCGGAACAGCTCTAGGTTTCCGGTCAACGGCAGGCGCGGAAAATCAATCTTCAGAAACTCTGCATATCGGCTTCGGTAGCTCGGACTGTGAAACACTGCGTAGGCGTAGAAGAGCACATCCTCTGCTTCAATTTCAGAAGGTATAGCGCCTTTCGCTTTTTGTTTTAGTGAAAGTGTAGAAGCTAAATTATTTGGGAATTCTCTCCCAAAGTTTAACCTTATTCCATGATCTAGCTCGAGGCCATCCGTTTCAGGATATAGGTACAACGGAAAAATGTTAATCCCACCCCGCCGAAAGATATTCGCATCAACGGGATGCCGAGAAACAGAAACCAATGACCAAATGGGATCTTGCACTGCGCTACCCTGACGTCCCACACCAAGACATAAGTTCTTCCGATGAACAACATGGGTAAGTAGTTCACGACGAGGTCGATCGCAAACATCACGCGAAAGATATACCTTACGTACATCGAACAACCTGTAAGTGCAAGGTGAGCAAAATAACTTCCAGTCATCATTTTTAGGCACCTTGCCTAAGTAATCGGCAACTTGCTGCCTAAGTTCTGTCTCGTCATATGCGACTGCGGTATTGTCTCTATGTGTTTGAAATCCAAGTACGTTGACGGGCATCACGTTTGTCATACTCAGATAATTGTCATATTCTGTTTTGAGATTGGTATCTTGAGGAACAAACAAGTAATAGCGTGAAGTTGGACGCGCAGCCGTCAACGGCCAACTAGAAAATATTGCTTTTGAAAGAGCTTCATATTTACTCTCGCGCGTACCATACAAATGACCATGTCTCACAGAGGATAGAGACACGGATTGAAGAGATTTGGTCGCGGAGAAAATAGCGACGCCTTGTTTTATATCGAACACGTTAACGTCATTGCTGCCGTCCGGACAGGTCTCCTTCTTTGTGGTATTTCCGTGTAGGTCCAACACGTCAATTCGACTAAAATTCTGAAGCAAACATTGCCGCATTCCGCGAAATGTTGGGTTATCAATGTAACCATGGTTTGTAATATAGCTAAAAATACCAACTCCTGAGTTACCAAGAATCTCCTGGCCCAGCCGAACAAACTTTACGTAGTCGTCTTGTAACCACTTCGGGTTTCTTTCCCCAAGCGGAGCACCATCAACAAAGTAATAATCGTCAACAAGACCCGTAATCCATTCTCCTTTATTTGTAGAGTGACCTGAGTATGGTGGATTGCCAATGACGACGGTGAAGCGCTTCTCCCGTTTAACCTCATTCACCGCAGCCGCCTCATGGGCGAGCGCCTCGAAGTCAGGAAGCTTCAGTTGCCTTTGCGTCGGCTCGAGGGTGTTGGTGAGATAGATGCGCACCCTAGCTTCGTTACCAAAACGATAGCCGGTTTCAGCGAGCTTTAGGCCGATCTTCATGTGCGCAATAGCATACGGCGCCATCATCAGCTCGTATCCATACATGCGCGGCAGCAGGTGTGCAGGCACATAGACGTTCCATGCTTCCAGTCGCTGCGCTTGGTTCATGCCCTGTTTTGTCCACTTTTCCGTCAGGGCGCGGTGAATGACGCTGATGACTTCCACCAGAAAAGTGGCGGTGCCGGTGGCGGGGTCAAGGATGACGACAAAGGGTTCGTCCGAAGAAATGGAGCGCTTTTCGCCTGCTGCGTCAATGAGAGGGGGCAGTTTCAGGTCATGATGCTTTATCAGCATCTCACCCCAGGTGGTGGTGTCGGCTAGGCCATCGGTAAGGCCGAACTCGGTTTGCAGGTGCTCGTGGACACTGCGAACGATGTAGCTAACCACGGGTTGTGGGGTATAGAAGACTCCGCGCTGTATTTTTAGTTGCTTGTTGTAAGCAGTCAGGAAGTGTTCGTAGAAGTGGATGACTGGATCTTCACCACGGGTCTTGTTGCCGAAGTCACGTAGGATGGCAGGCAAGTCGGTCTCGTCACCACGCAGCAGTTCCACCACATCTTGAATGCCCAGTTCGTCAAAGTCTATGCCGCCATTGCGACCGCCCACCTTGAGGAAGGTCTGCAACATTTCCTTGAGGAAAGGGTTGGTGATGGGCACCATGTCGGCGATGTCATCGGCTTTGACGAAAGTGCCGTAACGACCTTCGCTGGTGTCGGTGCGCGAGATGGCGGCAGTGAGTAGGCCGTAGGTGATGGTCTGGGCGTAGGTGTCGGCAAAACTATCCGGCGTGAGGTCGTGGATCAGCGCGGTTTGAAATGCTTTGTAGAGCTTGGTGATTTCGCCTTTTTCCGATTCAGCAGCAAGCAAAACTTGAGCTTTGTCGCGGATGCCGCGCGCGAGGCTGGCGAGTTCTTCGGCCAATAAGCTGGCAGTGATAATGACGTGGCCGATGCGGTGACGGAAGGGTTTACTCCATGTTTCACGCCAAGCTTGGGTATCTTTTTCATCGTCCGGCCAGTGCAGGCGTTCACGCAAAACGTGATCTACATTCGCCAGTTTCAACGGTGTGTCGCCACCATCCCAACCCAACACATGCAGTGTGGGCATGTCTCCGGGGTTCTGATGAAAGTGGGCGAAGGCAATTTCGCGGGCATCAGTGCCGTCTTCGCCGAAGGCGGTGATGAACAGCAGGTCTTGGGCGTGCCACGCAGGAGCCGATGCCTTGTTGGCAGATGCGCGTTTTTTGACGGCAAGGTGCGAGAGGATGCGGCGCAGTACGACGACCGGTATTTTTTTGTTCTCAAAATCGACGAAAAAGATGCCCCACGGTTGGGTATTGGCGAGTGGGCGCAACTGGTGAATAGCATTGATGCGCGCGGCATCCTCTTCCTTCAAACCCAATTCGTCGGGCGTGTATTCAAAAGTGAGTTCATCAAAGCCGTATTCCTGAAGCGGCCAATCCAATTGCTCTTCGAGATAGCGAACGAGCTCGGGAAAGGCGCGAATCTGGCGAAGATTTGAGGTTGGCATCAGTTGAGTTCCATCCAACACTTGAGCGCAGGCGCGACACCCACTGGCGCTTGCAGGGGCCGCAGGTATTCAGCGATGAGGTGTTTTTCGACTTTCTTGCGCAGCTCTGAAAGCGATGTGTGTTCAATGGTAGTTTTTCGTGTTGTGTCCGGGGTAGAGCGAATCAGCGCGGCAACGGCGCCCGCTTCCGTCAGCACCATTTTCCCTTGAAGATCGAAACACGCCCACACGGTAAGTCCGGCGGTATCTGTCCAGAGCGGCTGATCATTCTCGGCATCCTTCTGGGTTGCTTCAGGACGGGGGATGCGGTAGCAGAAGAACACAGCTTTGGTGTCAGGCTTGGGATTCGCTTTTCCGGTAAACACTTTGAGGGGGAAGCCAGCCAGTCGAGCTGCAAGCTCTGGGTGCTCGGCCATCAGGCGTTCGTATTCCAAGCGCAGGCTTTCAGTATCGGATAGATGACCGTCGCATTGCTCGTTGATTTCTTTGATCGGATCGAATTCGTCGTCCGGGGTAAGCAGCTTGCGACCTTCAATACCCATCGTGCGTGATATGACCAGTGTTTTGTTGGTCACTCGCTGGAAAAGTCGCAGGATGTCGTCCAGCTCATCCGGCGGCAAGAAATTCCAGAAGGCAGTTTTGCCGCGCAGTTTTTTTCGATGCGGATGGTCGGCAATGATTTGCGCTTCGATGTCGGGATTCATGCGCCTATCCACACGACCAATGCGCTGCATCAGACGCACCGGATTCCAGTGCAGATCGTAGTTTATAAGGCGTGTGGCATCTTGCAGGTTCAAGCCCTCAGAGAGTACGTCGGTGGAGATGAGGATGCGAATTTCATCTTTGCCTTCAGCGGCTAGTTTTGCCGTGGAGCTTTCGTTGTAATAGGGCGAGAAGCGGTGGATGACATCACTGCGCTGCTTTTGACTGCTACCACCGTCAATACGGCATAACCCATCAAATCCTGCCTGTTCCAATTGCTGTTCCAAGTATCGTGCGGTATCAGCGAATTCAGTGAATAGAATTACTTTTTCCTTCTTCAAGACTGCATCGGTCTTGAGCAATTTGATAAGTGCTTTGAGCTTGTCGTCTTTTTCCGGTTTGGCTGTGGATAGCAGGTTGAGAAATTCGGCAACTTGATTGAGGTCATCGTAGGTATCGTCGATGATTTCGTCTATTCTGTAGAGGTCGGCGTCAAGCTGCTCAACGGCAGCAAGGTGATCTTCGGTGAGAAATTCTTCGACCTGATCTTCATCGGCCTCTTCCGGCCAGAGTTCATGGTTGTGCGATTGAGTGTGGTTTATGAGTTCAGCGTGTGTGATCTTCCAGCGCTCCAGACGGCGTATGCCATGGTCGCTTTGGCTGTGAACCGTAATCCATGCCAGCAATTTTTGTAGCATTCGCCAGCAGGAACTCTCGAAAGCGCGGGCAGAGCTTTCAAAGCGCTTGAGGAACAGGGTGCGGATTAGGGTGACAACCTGCTTTTGACGGCCTTCATCGAAAGAGCCAAGGAGCGAGTCCGTGCTGTCTCCTTTCCAATAGGCCAACGGGTAATAAATTCCCAGTACGAACAGCGGCGTTTTTTTGTGGAAGGCTTTCTCCACGGCGGTAAGCAGCTTGCCGTAGGTGGCCTTGAGATTATATGGCACCACATTGGGAGCTTCTCGTTCCGGGAACAAGGTTTCGTTGGCATCTTGCTGTTGTTGGCTTTCCTTGACGTAGCCACGGCTACGCTGGACGACGATGTTTTCAAAGATACGGTCTATGCGTAAAGCCTTTTCTGCATCAAATATTTCAGAACCAAATTCCAAATTGATTTGGCTGGTGTCCGTGTTTTTGCCGAGCAGGTGCTTTTCCAATTGGTTGAAATGGGAGCGCAGGTTGTGAATGCCCAGCTGCGTAGCGTAAACCGATTCGTTACCGGCCAATTCAATCATGTGGCGGAAATCGTGAATGGAGTTGTTGACCGGCGTTGCGGTAAGCATAAAAAGCTGCTTGGGACGATCTCCTGATTGCAGGTATTTCTGAAGCATTCGGTAACGCGAGGGTTCCTTATCCCCCTCGCCCTTGGTGCCGGTGTTGCGGAAGTGATGCGCTTCGTCTATCAGTACTACGTCAGCATCGCGCAATGTCAATTCCATATCGCGAGGCCAGTGGCCTTTTCGTTGCAGGTCGGTGTGGTTATAGAGAACGAAATTTACAAAACCGCTGTTCAGGTGAGGTAGATACTTATTAATTGCGCGTTGCCATACATCTTCGCGCGCGGCCTTGGGGGCGAATAAAACGACACGGCGCCCATCTCGCACCATACGCTCAAGCAGCATCAAGCCAACGAAGGTTTTGCCAAGGCCGACGCCGTCGCACAGGAAGGCTGAGCCGAATCGGTCGGCAATCTGTATGAGATTCTTGTAAGCGTCCTGTTGGTATTTGGCAAGTATAGGAAAAACCTTGGACTGGCCTTGATCCCATTCGTCCGGTGTCAGTTCGTGGCCGCGCATAAGTTCGTCGAGGGCCTTGACCCAAACCTCAAACGGACTGTATTCGCGGGTGTGGCGTTCTATCGTTTTGAGCAAGTCTGGGGTGACATCTTCCGCTTCAGCCCAGTGGCGCTCGTACCACTCCTGAAGCAGGCCAACTTCCGGGCCGCGAATCTGAACGTTGAGTTCAACGTTGCCAGTCAAACCGGGATAGGTGAAATTGGATGAACCTACCAAACCAAAAGAGCCAATGACTGCCGCGCGGCCATGTGTCAGATACGCTTTGGCGTGGAACTTGTCCTTGCGGTAAACGCGACACTGAATCTTGCCAGAACGGATGCCCTCGACGATGGCCGGCACACCCTTCAGGAAATCATTTTTTGACTTTTCCTTTTCGATGCTTGAATCCAGCCGTCCGCTGATTTTTTTGAGACTTTGCTCGAACGCTCTCTTGGTGCTCAGCGACACCTCGTCGCCCATCAAGATGCGAATGTGATCCACCGCTTGCCATTTATCTTCAAGCGCCAGAAGCGCGCTAATTTCAAAGTAACCCGTGGCAATATCAATAGCTTTGGAAAGTTCGCACCAGTCTTTGATGTAGGAGCAGACTTTCCAGTCGGCATCACTGTTATCGACAATGAAGAGGTCGGAAGCGGATTTACTCATTCGTTACCTGCGGTCATTTGTTACCTCTTGTGATACTTGTACTGCGCGAGTGCGATAATGTACTGTAATGTCCAGCATAATCCAAATGCTCGATTCTACCTTACCAGAGGAGCAAACAGATGGCACGGCACTATTCTCCCAGATCGTTTTTTCGTCATGCGCCTAATGCCCTTTTCATGTCAAAGTGGTGGGCAGTATGAGTGACTTCAATTCGCTCACCTTTGCACTTGAGGAATGGTTTGATAAACCATTATCTGACATTCCAGGCAAAGTGCAGAAACTCATTAAGCAAGACTTCAGTCCCATGCCATGGGATGACCTACATCCCGATCAGCGACGCTCTGTTGCACTCCAGTTAGATTACCAACATGACCCTGATACTGATGAGGAAAGGCAGTATTGGAGTGATTTTTTCTGGCGCAAGGATGCCCTAGAAAAAAAGATAGCAGAATGGCGAGCAATAGCCACACCAACGGCCAGCGACTTGGCACAAAAGGAAGCCCGCCTTGATGAGTTGAAAAAGGAACTTGCCCGTATGGAGCATCAGGGGCTGCAATCTCAAGGTGACTACTACCCGAAGCGGGATCAATCTAACCTGCGACCAAACTATATTGCTTACCCCCTCGCAATGAGCAGCCTGGCTGAAAGATTGAAGGCCACCCCCGAAGAGTTGTCAGCTTGGATATTTCTTTCCACAAAAGATGAAGGTCTCTTCGCTTACACCAATGCCAACGAGCTAGACCCTCCGCCGAGGTTTTATTTCTGCTCTCTCAATCCTCAGGAAGATTACTTGTCTCCACTCATGTCATGTTGGTTTGTTGAAGAGGATGTTGCGAACTTCCAGCCAACAGAGAGATTTATTACAGGTAAGGCACTCATTGAACGTTGGAGTAAGCAGCCCCATATCAAGCCGATAACATTCATCATCGCAAAAATACAGGAATCGCGTCTTCATGATATACACCCAACGTTTGGCTTAACTTGTGGAAGCACCGGGGAAGACTCATCTCCGCCGATTGAATCTGGCTTGTTCAGTTTGACAGAAGTGCGCGATATTGAGGCGAAGGATTTTAGCGTGATTTACAGCGAAGCTCCCCAGCGTGAAGAGGAAAATTCTGATAAGCCTTGGCTTATCCACAACCCCAATGATCCATCACCTGAATATCCTTGGTACACACCTGCACGTTATTTCGCACGAAAATTGGTAATTGAAGATTCAACGTTGTTAGTTAAGCGAGATCTATTGGCTAAGAAAGTAGCAGATATGTTGAAGAGTGCAGGCATCCTAAAAAGAGGTGGGAAGAAGCCGCTCGATTCATCTACTGTTAAAAAAGCCTTTTCCAACGTAATTCTAGGGTAAAACTTTCATACTTTCAGGGAAAGTTTCAGCTTAACTCGTCTGAAGAGCAATAAATACACGGCATCCAATATGCTTTCTCAGTTTCTTGAAAGCATTTAATGCTCAAGCAAACTCGCAGCATGTTCAACAACACCCAAAGGGGTACAAACATGCTGCATACCATCCTACGAATCCCAAAAATCGTATCCGAATCTGGTCTCTCGCGTTCTACAATTTATAGTCGAGCCGCAGAAGGTCTGTGGCCAAAACTTATTAAGCTAGGCCCGCGATCAGTTGGGCAACCGGCCTCTGAAGTCTCAACAATGAATGCCGCACATATCTCCGGCAAGTCTGAAGAAGAAATCCGCGTGTTAGTGTTGAAGCTGGAATCGGCGCGCAAGTCTGCCGAGTAAGAGGTTCGCGATGAGCCAGAATCGTGACGCCCCTGCTTACCAGGAATATGCAGCGACTATCTTGGCACAGCTACCCTTCCGCACCATGTCGCTACAGGATCGTGGTTTGCTCTACACGATGCGGCTTGAGTGCTGGGTAAATGTGCGGCTTCCACATAGCCACAACGACCTAGCAAAAGTTTTAGGGTTGTCCGTTGCCGAAGTTGCCGATTCGCTTGCTGCCGTGATGCCTTTTTTTGAAGTTGTGGGCGGCTTCATTATCAGCCCTGAGCTGGAAAGTTATCGGGCGCATTTGGTAGAACGGAAGAGCAAGCAGAGTCAAGGTGGGAAGCGTGGTTCAGCCATTACAAACGGCAAGCGCAAACGCCCTGCAAAAGCCTTGGTGGATGTGGCTTCAAGTACCCCGTCGAGTACCTCGCGAGTATCCCGTCAAGGTAAGGGCAAGTCCTTAGTACAGCCAAGCAAAGCGAAGACAAGTCAAAACCAGCCTTCAGAGAGAGGGATTGTCCCTGATCCATTTATTGCTGAATATGAATCTGCTGAAAATTGCTCACCTGAAGCTTATGCCAAAGCGAGTAAGGGCGGTTAGCTATTATGAAAAAACGCCTTTACAACCCAAAACGCGCCAAATCAAAGCGCAACTACACCGTGGTAGAGATTGCAGATCTGTATGACGTACACAAAGTCACCGTGCGCGCATGGATCAAGGCCGGACTCCCAACCCTCAATGACCAGCGGCCCATGCTGATACTCGGCGGCGACCTCGCCGCTTTCCATCAAGCAAGGCGAACGAAAAACAAACAGAAGTGCAAGCCTGGGGAGATGTATTGCGTCAAGTGCCGCGCACCAAAAAAGCCAGACGGTGAGGTGGAATATCAGCAGAAAACAGCAACGTTGGGGAACCTCGTCGGTATCTGCCCTGACTGCTACACAATCATAAATCGGCGCGTCAGTTTGGCCAAGCTAGGGAAAGTTCGCGGGGAAATGGACATAACGATGCCGCAAGCGTTGAGACACATAAACGAGAGTGGCAACCCTACCGTAAACATTAACTTCAAGCAGGAGGCAGAAACATGATGAAACATAACGCCAACAACGAGCGCACCAAGCGCAGCTATTTTACTTATTTGAAGGAAGCAAAACGTCAGAGTGAGCAGTCGGTGGATGCCGTTGCCAAGGCATTGGCCAGATTCGAGGAATATACCCGTTTCAAGGACTTCAAGGCATTCCATAAACAGCAGGCGATTGGATTCAAGAACTACTTAGCTAAGCAAAAAGGCCAGCGATCCGATGATCTGTTGAGCAAGGCTACCTTGCATTCCACGTTGTCCGCACTCCAACGATTTTTTCATTGGCTTGCTGGGCAACCCGGTTACAAATCCAAGTTCACGTATGGCGATTCAGATTATTTCAATCTATCGGGTAATGATGTGCGCGTGGCAACTGCTAAACGGGAGCAAGAATCACCAACCATGGAGCAAGTGAAGCGTGTAATTGCGACGATGCCATACACAACTGAAATTGAACTCCGCAATCGTGCTTTGATGGCATTCACCCTGCTAACCGGTGCGCGGGTCAGCGCCATCGCATCCATGAAGTTGCAGCATGTAGACTTTGCCCAGGATTGCGTGCATCAGGATGCGCGCCAGGTTAAGACAAAATTTCGCAAAACCTTTACGACCTACTTCCTTCCGGTGGGGAATGAGGTTCGTGGAATTGTCGAAGATTGGGTGCAATATTTGCTGAAGGAAAAACTTTGGGGCAATGGTGATCCACTGTTTCCCACTACGCGGGTAGTCGTTGGCTCTGCACAACAATTTGAAGCATCGGGGCTGACTCGTAAGCATTGGAAAGGTACTACAGCTATATGCAAAATTTTCCGTGAAGCTTTTGAGGGTGCCGGGATAGATTATTTCCACCCGCACAGTTTCAGGCATACGCTTGTCCGGTTAGGTCAAACTACCTGCAAAACGCCTGAGGAATTTATGGCATGGGCTCAAAATATTGGCCATGATGGGGTGCTTACTGCATTCTTCAGTTATGGCGAGGTTGCTTGTCAGCGTCAGGGTGAAATCATACGGGGGTTGGCAACACCACATCCGACCGTACAATCGGATGTCAACGAACTGGCAAGGGCGATAGCCCGTGAAATGCGCAACTCAGGGTAAGTATGCAGGCAGGATGAATTCAATGCTGAGCTATTTTGGTTTATGCTTCGCATTACGAAGTGATGGCTAATTCTTCCATCTCACCATCTGCACAACAACGCTTGGAAAAATTGAGGAGGGAAACTTGTTAACCAACTTGCTACACGTGCCTCTCAAGGAATTCAAGCGAGCCACCAAGGTTTTTCAAAGGAAGCGTCTTAAGCTTAGTCAGGTGTTGCTCGCCTATGAGAACGGGTTCCTTTCAATTGAATCTGGCGAAGTAACAACTGTAATGAATGCCGTCGGAGAATGGCACGGTAGGGCAATTTTCTCGCCTGAAGTCATGCGCGCCATTGCGATGGTTCCTCCATTGCAAGACCCAGTTCAAATTTTATTCGATGGCACGCACTTACTGATCGGAAATATGAAAGTCAATTGCCAATGGTATTCGGTTAGCCAGACGTTTATTGAGAACTTGGAGAACCCGAGTATCCTTGATCTGATGGCAATGAGTATAAACCTACCAAGGCACGAAGTTAGAGGCTCGGAACTCGGCAAAGCAATCCGAAGCGCACATGCGAAAGTCGAGCGCCGCATCGCGAATGCCGCAAAACAATTGCAAGACCTAGAGATTACCGAGGCAGAAATCAGGTCACTTATTGAAACAAGGATCGCAGCCCGGCTATCGAACAACTGAGAAAAATGAATGGGGAATCTTCATTACCAACATTTCTTCAATTGGTTAGAGGATTAATTCCGTGTTCGTATTATCACAACATGCCCGAACAAAACTGTCATATGAATAACTGTTAGGTAGCTTAGATGCAACAAATACGCCCCTTTTCGGAACTTCAAGTTCACCCTTTTGTGAAGGACGCTTTACGTGCCGCCATGAGTTCGCAAGAAGCGCTTGGAGACAGCCACCCAGGTCGAGTTAAACCGCACTACAATCGCGAACCAGACGAACACGAGTTTTATTTGCTAGGGGTTGGGAAGGCTATTGCTGAATTGCTGACATGTTGCGAGCACCTGCAAAACATACCTCTGTTCTTGTCCAACTATCACGAAACAACTTCGATGAAACGCGCAGGAATCAACCGACAGAAGCACATCGTCTTTCATATTGAAAGCTACATAATTCGAGTTCAAGGCCTCTTTGATCGTGTTCTTAAGCTAATTGATGCTGTTTTTCATTTACTCAATGATCCCAAGAACTGCCGACCCCATATAATCCTCAAAAACGTAAAGGTGAAGCATTACACAACCGTGCCGAAAACTGTGAAAAGGCTTGAAAAGTTACTTGAACGATATGCAGAACAGCGCAATGAAGTCATACACTCAGGCTCGTTTCAGGAAGATCGGCTTCGGATGCTCGAGATGTACTACATTGTTGAAAACGCAGAGCACATTGAAGGGAAGACCTCATCTTTCGACTATGCGAGCCTAAAGAGCGAAATGACACGTAAAATCGTGACCGATAAAAAAAATGAGTTCTCGGCCTTTAATATCGAGCTTGCCGCCTGCCTAATTGATGTTATTGCAGTACTTGTGCCCTGCTACACGAGAGAAGAACATGCTCTACGTCTTCGCCTGAGAAAATAAGCTGCCTAACCCGGCAGTCAAGCGGGACTGCACAAAAGTGCGCAGCACCTTACTTTTACGTTATGCGTCACCAACATTCAATCGGAGAATTCCATGGTAAAAACAGTTGAATTACCTTTCCTACCTGTAGAAGTGGGAAATCATCTTGTGCTCACTGAATCAAATAGAGATGATAGGAAAGGTATGGATAAGGACGATCAATTTTATGATGAGGTAACTCCTAACGATGTCATCGTTGCCAAATACCATGTTTGGAATCATATGAATATTTACCCACCACAAAGAACCAGCCAAGGTTGGAAGAAGATGGACCTTGCCGGCGAAGTGGTAGCAGAAGGTAAGCAGTAATGAGACTTTCGGATGTGGTAGCAAGCCCAATCCGGGGGCAACTTTGGGGGCAACTTCCATTTCAACACCCAGCATAGTCAAGTATTAATAGGTTTACAGGCACTTATTCGGTAGACGCCGTCCCACCAACAAAACAAAAACGACACCTGCGGGTGTCGTTTTTGTTTGCTGCCGCCGAATCCCTCTTAACTCTATTTACATTTAGGAACGAATTCAAAGGAACCAAACTCCTTAAATAAGGCTGCTGCAAGTTATATAGACTGCCCTCCACAATATCTCCCCCGGAATGAGTTCCACCTAAACTGCCATTGCCATTCATGCCACCATTTCGGGGCATATACATCAGCCCGGCCTTGTCTGCCACTTCACTTAAAAACATGATTTTCAACGAATTTTATCCGACTGAGATCAGGTTGCTTCGGTATATCCTGAGTTAAACCAGAATAGAGTTTCGAAATGGCAAGAAGACGTCATGACTAAAGAATTCAGCTTCGCATTCGTTTTTTCGTTATTTGATTGCTGGTTCAGTGTCAATTGCTGACTTCTGCTGATAATTAAAAATAAGGATTTTCCTTAGTTTAAGGACATGAAAATCAGTATATGATGTAAGCAGTTACAGGGATTATTTAACCGCCACATAGGAATATTCTTCAATCAAGGCAAACTCTGATGTGTTGCTTGAGTGAGAATGGTTGTGAATCCTGTTGGTATGGATCGGGGGGAGTTAGGGGTCGAGGGTGAGGAGTTTAACAGGCATCCTCCTCCCTCACTCTTAGCTACTAGAGACTCGATATTTTTTGCTACTAGAGACAAAGTGGCTGCTTTAGTTTTAGGATATATGCTAAAGCAGTCTCTAAAGTTAGATGCTTAGGAGGGTTGGTGTGATGAAAATACCATTTTCTATATTTTTGCTTTCATTCACGATAGCTGCTTGGGCGGGTGATTTTGATGATGGTATAGCTGCTTACGACAAGAAAGACTATTCGACGGCTTTGTCAAAATTTAAATCTGCGGCTATGCAAGGTCACGCTTCATCTCAAGCTAACCTCGGTGTGATGTACTTCAAGGGAGAAGGCGTAGCACAAGATTTCTTACGCGCGCTAATGTGGTTCAATTTAGCGGCAGAAAACGGGGAAAAAAACGCCATAAATAACAGAGATATTGCTTCTTTTAGAATGTCTGCAGCACAGTTAAAAAAAGCAGAATCAATGGCAAAGAAGTGCCGCTCGAGCAATTATACAAGATGTTAATTAGCTTGCTGCACTTGATTGCTTAATTACCAGTCGACCGATTCTTGTTAGCGAGACCTTTCAGAATACCGTCAAGAATCTTCCCCGTCATCAGTTTCATCATGGTTTGCCCTGCTAGCCACCCTAATAAGGAGCCAAACTTCACACGGCAATCCCTTTCTCAGGTGTTTTCGATCGACCGCTATCCAACGGTTCAATCGAAATCATTGCATGCGCTTCCTTTATTAATTGCGACGACACCTTCTGGGTGTCGTGTTGTTTGCTACACCCTTTGCCGCTTACTCCATGTACATCCCACCGTTCACATGTAGCGTAACGCCAGTAATGTAAGCGGCGCCGGGGCCAGCCAAGAATGCAACGGCAGCAGCAATGTCAGCGGGCTGACCAAGACGCTTCAGCGGTACATGTTCAACTAGTTTGGCGCGTTGTTCTTCAGGCAATGCAAGCGTCATATCTGTGTCGATGAAACCAGGGGCGATGCAGTTCACTGTGATGTTGCGGCTGCCGATCTCCTGAGCAAGAGATTTGCTGAAGCCTGCCATGCCAGCTTTGGATGCCGCATAGTTGGATTGACCGGGATTCCCCATGCTGCCAACCACCGAGGAGATGCTGATGATGCGACCGCCTCTGGCTTTCATCATCCCCCGCAATACTGCGCGGCTGAGCCTGAATACGGATTTGAGGTTAGTTGTTAATACATCGTCCCATTCTTCGTCTGACATACGTGCTAACAGATTGTCTTGAGCGATACCGGCGTTGTTCACCAGAATGGAGACTTCACCAAATTGTTTGCGTAATTCACCTAGTGCCTGATCAGTCTGTGCTGCATCATTGACATTCAATGCCATTCCGCAACCTTTAATACCCGCTGCTTCCAGATAGGTGCTGATGGCTTGCGCGCCTTTTTCTGTGGTGGCTGTGCCGATCACGGTTGCCCCTTGATTACCTAACTCAAGAGCAATGGCCTGACCAATGCCGCGTGATGCACCGGTTACCAGTGCGGTTTGTCCTTGTAGTGTTGTCATGTCCCCTCCCCCCTACGCGAGTGCGGCCTGCACTGCCTTGAGTGCTTCTCCGTCATTGATAGCCATTGCCTGCTGATTTTTGTCGGAGCGCTTATTCAGACCAGCCAACACTTTGCCCGGCGCGCATTCGATATTGTGTGTGATGCCCTGCGCACCAAACGCCTGAACGGTTTCAACCCAACGAACCGGGGAATAAAGCTGACGCACCAACGCATCTTTGATGGCGGCTTCATCGCTATAAGAGGCAACATCTGCGTTATTCAAAACAGGAATAAACGGTACGAGTATTTCGATGCCTTCAAGGCGCTCACGCATTTGCTCAGCCGCACCTTTAAGCAGGCTGCAATGCGATGGCACACTCATCGGCAACATGATGGCACGCTTCGCGCCTTTGTCTTTCGCCAGTGCCATACCGCGCTCAACCGCCGCACGATTTCCGGCGATGACGACCTGTCCCGGAGAATTGAAGTTCACCGGCTCCAGCACTTCACCCTGTGCGCCCTCTTCACAAACAGCACGCACCGTGTCGTCATCCAGACCAAGGACCGCAGCAATGCCACCTACGCCTTCCGGCACAGCCTGCTGCATACATTCTGCGCGGTAGCGTACCAATGGCAGCGCGTCGGAAAATTGCAGCGCACCCGCCGCAACCAGCGCGGTATATTCACCCAGACTATGCCCTGCCATAATGGTCGGTGTCGCACCTTCCAAAGATTGCCAAGCTCGATATACCGCGACGCCCGCCGTCAGCATGATGGGCTGAGTATTCACAGTGGCATTCAGCTTGGCATCAATGCCCTCCAACACCAGCCCCCATAAATCCTGCTCCAGAATGTCCGATGCTTCAGCAAAGGTATTGCGCACCACGGGAAAGTCGGCATAGCCGTTCATCATGCCGCGTGATTGGGAGCCCTGCCCGGGAAAAACAAAAGCGAATTTAGTCATAATTTATGAGCCTGTAGAAATTGATTAAAGGACATCAAGCTAAAGATTCAGAAGTTAGATTCTAACTTCATCCAGTGGTAGCGGACTACCCGATTACCACTTAATCAGGACGGCACCCCAGGTAAAGCCACCACCCACTGCTTCGATCAATACGTTTTGACCGGCTTTGATACGACCATCACGCGCAGCCGCATCCAGCGCGAGCGGTATAGAAGCCGCCGATGTGTTGCCATGATTGGCAACGGTGACCACGACATTATCCATGCCTAAGCCCAACTTTTTGGCAGTGGCTTCGATAATGCGGATGTTGGCTTGATGTGGCACCAGCCAGTTGATGTCCGTGCCTTGCATGTTCTGCTCTTCGAGAATCTCTTCGACGACTTCGCTCAACACCTTAACGGCAAATTTGAATACCGCCTGACCATCCATCTTGATGAAGGGATCGCCGTCTACTTCGCCATTGCGCACTTGTCCTTCAGCTTTTAACATACCGCGATGACGCCCTTCCGCATGCAGCTTGGCAGAGACGATGCCCGGCTCATCAGACGCACGTAATAAGACGGCTCCTGCGCCATCACCAAACAGCACGCAAGTGGTTCGGTCTTCCCAGTCCAGCATATTCGACAACACTTCTGCGCCAACGACCAATGCAGTTTTCGCCTGTCCACCCTTGATGTACATATCCGCAGTGTTCATCGCATAGACGAAACCGCCGCAGACCGCTTGGATGTCGAAGGCTGCGCCGCGATTCTTGATGCCTAACTTGTCCTGAAGAATACATGCCGTGCTTGGAAAGAGTTGGTCAGGCGATGTGGTCGCCACGATCACCAGATCAATCTCATCGGCCTCGATACCTGCTGCCTCGATTGCCTTGAGGCTGGCATGCATCGCCAGATCACTGGTCCGCTCACCATCTGCTGCGATATGACGCTCATGAATACCGCTACGCGACACGATCCAATCATGGGATGTATCCACTATCTTTTCAAGATCATGGTTAGTCAGCATTTTGGCAGGCAGATAGCTACCGGTTCCGATGATTTTCGAGTATGTTTGATCAGGCATCGGCCACTCCCTGTGATGTGTTTTGACGCTCATGGTGCCACTTCTCGATGTGTTCGCTGATATGGCTCAACATCCCTTCACGCGCTTCTTCAGCCGCGCGCTCTATCGCGCAGCGAAATGCTAATTTATCTGCTGAACCGTGACTCTTCACGACGATACCTTTCAGGCCGAGAAAGCTCGCGCCATTATAACGGCGATGATCCACCCTGCGTTTGAACGATTTCAACACCGGCAACGCTACCACAGCAGCTAGCTTTGTGAAAATATTGCGGCTAAACTCTTCTCGCAGGAAGTCACCCAGCATCTGCGCTAAACCCTCTGTCGTTTTCAGCGCGACATTGCCAACGAAGCCATCGCACACCACCAAATCGGTCGTCCCCTTGAATATATCATTGCCTTCGACATTACCGTAAAAATTCAGGTCACTGTTTCTCAGCAATTCTGCTGTTTGCTTAACGACTTCATTGCCTTTGATATCTTCACTGCCGATATTCAGCAAGCCGATTGATGGCTCAGGTTTGTGCTCCAACGCTGTCACCAGCGTAGAACCCATCAGTGCGAATTGCAGCAGGTGTTCTGAACTGCAATCCGTATTTGCCCCCAGATCAAGCATACAAACTTGCCCTGTTTTGGTCGGTAGATAAGACGCAATTGCAGGACGGTCGATACCGGATAAGGTTTTAAGCACATATCTGGCAGTCGCCATCAAGGCACCGGTGTTACCAGCGCTCACACAGGCCAGCGCTTCGCCGCTTTTAACCAGATTGATACTGACCCGCATCGAAGAATCTTTTTTGCCACGCAATGCAGACTGTGGCTGCTCATCCATGCCGACCACTTGACTGGCGGGATGAATGCGCAGATGCTCACCGGGCTGAACACCCAGAGCACGCAATTCGTTTTCTATAGCATCGGGAATACCCACCAGAACGATGGTATCGCCAGGGGATTGCTTCAGATACTCAAGTGCAGCAGGAATGGTAACCGTCGGACCGTGATCACCACCCATTGCATCAATAGCTAATGTGACATCCATTATGCAATCCTCAGCAAGGAATAGGTTCTAGTTATAAAAGAAAACGCAGCCGAACATGATGATCGGCTGCGCAGGTCTTCAAGAATCTATTCGCCTTTGACCTTGACTACTTTTTTACCACGGTAAAACCCGGACGCGCTGACGTGGTGGCGCAGATGTGTCTCACCTGTCGTCGGCTCGATAGCGATTGCCGCACTGGTAAGAGAATCATGAGAACGGTGCATGCCGCGCCTAGATGGGGATTTTTTATTTTGCTGAACTGCCATGATTACTACTCCTAAAAAAACTAATTAACTACTTTCAAACTCGCCGCTTTTAACTTAGCCAGGGCTGCAAATGGATTATTTTCTTCCTTAAGCCCCTCTAATACTGCATTCGCCTCACATGCACCTGCTTCATGTTTAGGTGCGATGGGCAAACTCAACAATATCTCTTCTTCCAGCATATAGGGAACAATCAGCTCCGCTTCCGCCAGAATGCTATCAAACTCATTTTCTTCATCTTCCAGCACATCAAGCTCTGCCTGATTGCGCAAGAATAATCTCGTATCAATCTTAACCGGATGATGCATCGCTTTAAGGCAACGCTGACAAATCAACTGACAACTCCCGTCCAGCGTAATGTCCAGAAAAGGCACACCGTAAGTATCCACGCCACCGCGAATCGTATAACTCGCATCTCCTTCAGGATTTGCTGTTATTTCCAATAATCTGGGCATCTCCGTCACATGAACTACCCCGTTCATTTCACTGCCATTTCTGGCAAACTCCAAACTATCAATGAAAGGTCGTGCGGACATGAGGCGCGCATGATATATTTTTCGCTGTCCCCTGTCAAAAACCTATTGAAGGAATATTCTTGAATTCTCAGTTGCTTGTCCTCGCTTCCACCTCGATTTACCGTAAAGAACTGCTCAATCGTCTGCTAGTCCCTTTTGAGACTGCACGACCTGATGTGGATGAAACACCGCTACCCAATGAAGCTGCACGGGATACGTCGCTCAGATTGGCGCAGGAAAAGGCTTTGGCAGTGGTTGCCAGCTACCCGGACGCACTCATCATCGGGTCAGACCAGGTCGCGCTTTTGGACGATCAGCAAATCGGTAAGCCACTCAACCACGATAATGCGGTAGCTCAACTGCAAGCCATGCGGGGTAAAACCACCATCTTCTATACCGCCCTGGCGCTGCTGAACAGCAAAACCGGCAATATGCAGACCGATGTCTCGCTGAGCCACGTCACCCTGCGTGACCTGAGCGACGAAGAGATTGATGGCTATCTGCTCAAGGAGCAGCCCTACCATTGTGCCGGTAGCGCAAAGTCAGAGGGCCTGGGGATATCCCTGATGAGCCGGATGACTGGCGATGACCCGAATGCGCTGGTGGGGCTACCGCTTATTCCGTTGTGCAACATGCTGCGACGTGAAAACGTGCGTTTGTATTGATTATGGAAAAAGGTACGCTATACCTCATCCCCTGCAACTTGGGCGACACCCAGCCCGAGCAAGTTCTACCGCAGCATGTCATCGACATCGCACGCAAACTCAGCCATTTTGTAGTGGAACAGCCCAAAACTGCACGTCGCTTCCTCGCCACGTTAAAGCCGGAGCAACCTATCCAATCACTCAATTTCGCCTCGCTTAACCAGCACACCCCGGATGCTGAGCTCCCCAATCTGCTCGCCCCGCTGCTGGCCGGACACGATGTGGGGATCATTTCTGAAGCGGGTTGCCCCGGCATTGCCGATCCCGGTGCCAATCTGGTTAATCTGGCACATCGCAAAAATATTCGTGTCGTACCAATGGTGGGCCCCTCTTCGATTCTGCTGGCGTTGATGGCTTCCGGGCTGAATGGACAGTGCTTCGCTTTTCACGGGTACTTACCCATTGAAGATAACAATAGGATGAAAGCGATCACCTCGCTGGAAGCAGAGTCCATCAAACGCAACCAGACACAGCTATTCATTGAAACGCCCTACCGAAATGACAAACTGTTTACAGCGCTACTCAGACACTGCCGCCCCCAAACCTTGTTATGTGTCGCAAGCAACCTCACCTCACCGGATGAGGAAATAAAAACACATACAATTTCACATTGGAAATCCACCGCCAAACCGTCTCTAAACAAGCGTCCCAGCATGTTTCTACTGCTAGGCCATAAATAATTTTTATTGCCCAAACACTCGCTTTCTGGTATTAAAGCTGACTTTGTTTTATCCAGTTGGAGAAAGTGCAATGCCTGTAAAGCCACAAAAACCCATCACCCCGTACAAAGCCAAGAAGGGTGAGGCATATATGAGCGCAAAGCAGCTCAAACATTTCAGCAATATTCTGAACACCCTCAAGGAAGAATTAGGGCAGGATATTGATCGCACCGTCCATACCATGCAGGACGAAGCAACCGTTTTTGCAGACCCTAACGACCGCGCCACTCAGGAATCCGATATGGGACTGGAATTGCGCAACCGTGATCGCGAAAGAAAATTGATTAAAAAAATCAATGAGATGATCGCTAAAATCGAATCCAAAGATTATGGCTATTGTGATAATTGTGGCATCGAGATCGGCTTGAGCCGCCTTGAAGCCAGACCAACCGCAACCCTGTGTATTGATTGCAAAACACTGGATGAGATTCGTGAAAGACAAGTCGCTAAGTAATCATTAGCGAAGCTGGTTTGTCGTAACAATCAGCTCTATGAAATTTGCTCCTGTTCCGTATGGTTCAGGGGCATTTTTTGTGCCAAACTAACCTCAATCGAGCAACGCAGGGAACCCTGAGGGCGGTAAACCGAGGTCGCCTTTTCTTTGGCTTCTGTCTTTTGGCGCCGCAAAAGAAAGTAACTAGCTGCCGGTCTACCACCGGCGGTTTTTATTTCGAATTAGATAATCCATCAAGTCCGAATTAGCGCATATGTTTAGCGTGGCTCTAGAAACAAAAAATCCCCACCAGCAACGCTAGTGGGGCTTTTTTGTTACTACCTATCTATCTATTACTCTGCCGCAGGTGCAGGCGCTGGCGCAGCAGCCTCAGGTGCTGGTAACAGTACCTTCATGCTGAGCTTCATACGACCTTTGTCATCAACATCCAGCACTTTCACACGCACAACTTGACCTTCTTTAAGGTGGTCAGTTACTGCGTTTACGCGCTCATGTGCAATCTGTGAGATGTGTAGCAAGCCGTCTTTGCCCGGCAATACGTTAACCAAGGCACCGAAGTCCAGTAATTTAACAACCGGGCCTTCATATACTTTGCCGACTTCAACGTCTGCGACGATATCTTCAATGCGCTTCTTAGCCGCTTCACCCGCCTCGCCGCTGACACAAGAGATTGTGATGTTACCGCTATCGTCAAGATCAATGGTTGTGCCCGTTTCTTCGGTCAATGCACGAATCACCGCACCGCCTTTACCGATCACGTCACGGATCTTTTCAGGATTGATCTTCATCTTGATCATGCGCGGTGCAAATTCAGAAACCTCTGTCCGCGCAGTCGGCATGGCTTGTGTCATCAAGCCTAGAATGTGCATACGACCTTCACGCGCTTGCGTCAAAGCAGCTTGCATGATCTCGCTAGTGATACCGTTGATCTTGATGTCCATCTGTAATGCAGTGATACCTTCTTCAGTACCCGCCACTTTGAAGTCCATATCGCCCAGGTGATCTTCATCACCCAGAATATCGGTCAACACTGCGAAACGATTGCCTTCTTTGATCAGACCCATCGCAATACCGGCAACGTGGCCCTTAAGCGGTACACCCGCATCCAATAGTGCTAAACATCCGCCGCACACTGATGCCATTGAGCTGGAACCGTTTGATTCGGTAATCTCTGAGACTACGCGCATCGCATAGCCGAAATCTTCTTCGCTTGGCAGCACGGCGAGTAATGCACGCTTGGCTAAGCGACCATGCCCGATCTCGCGACGCTTAGGCGTTCCAACGCGACCGGTTTCACCTGTTGAGTAGGGAGGGAAGTTGTAATGCAGCATGAAGCGATCTGTATATTCTCCTTGCAGTGCGTCGATCTTTTGAGAGTCACGCATGCTACCCAGCGTAGCAACTGCGATGGCTTGTGTCTCGCCACGAGTGAACAACGAAGAACCATGGGTACGTGCCAACACACCGTTACGGATGGTGATAGGGCGCACAGTGCGCGTATCACGACCATCGATACGTGGATCACCATTCAAAATCTGACCGCGAACGATCTTGGCTTCCAGTGAGCTAAACAGATCATTAACCGTATTCTTCATTCCGGGAGCAGATTCATCGTTGATGATCGCGGCTTTTACTTTGTCATGTATCGCATGAACGGCATCGGTACGTTCTTGCTTAGAGCGAATCGCATAGGCTGCATTCAGTTCAGCTTCGGCAATGCTGGCAACTTGAGCGACCAAGGCATCGTCTTGGGCGGGTGCTGTCCAGTCCCAGTCGTCAGCACCGACTTCGCTTGCCATTTCGTTGATCGCCTGAATAACGGTTTGCATCTGCTCGTGACCGAACATGACAGCACCAAGCATGACGTCTTCTGACAATTGCTCAGCTTCAGATTCCACCATCAATACGGCGCGGTCTGTGCCTGCGACTACCAGATTCAATTCAGAGGTCGTCAGTTCAGTTGATGTCGGGTTCAACAGGTATTGGCCATTTGCATAGCCCACGCGTGCAGCTGCGATCGGGCCTTCAAACGGGATACCGGATATTGCCAATGCTGCAGATGCGCCGATCATCGCCGGGATGTCGGAATCGATCTCTTCATCAGACGACATCACTGTCGCAACGATTTGAACTTCGTTGTAGAAGCTATCCGGGAACAATGGACGTAACGGACGATCGATCAAACGTGACGTCAATATCTCTTTCTCGCTAGGACGACCTTCGCGCTTGAAAAATCCACCGGGGATTTTTCCGGCAGCGTATGCTCTCTCCTGATAATCGACAGTCAACGGAAAGAAGTCTTGGTCAGGCTTGGCATCTTTTCTGCCCACTACGGTGACCAACACGACGGTGTCATCCAGACTGACCATCACTGCACCACTTGCTTGGCGTCCGATTTCACCGGTTTCCAGTGTTAGCTGGTGATTACCGAGCGCGATTGTTTTTTTATACTGACTCAAGATAGACCTCTCTGTTCATTACGGACGCACAATGTGCCGTAGATAGTGACTAGACAAAATAATACGGGCCGCATGATGCGACCCGCTGAATTCGATATATTACTTACGGATTTCCAGACGTTCGATCAGCTTACGGTAGCTTGCGTCATTGGTGCGCTTGAGATAATCAAGCAGCTTACGACGGCGACTAACCAGTCGCAACAGGCCGCGACGTGAGTGGTGATCTTTGCCGTTATCTTTGAAATGCTCGGTCAGGTAAGTGATGCGTGCTGTGATCAAAGCCACTTGCACTTCCGGTGAACCAGTATCGCTTTTAGCGCGTTGATAGTCGGTTACGATTTGCGCTTTTTGCGCAGCATTTATTGCCATGGGTTTTGCTCTCCTAAAATAAGGAGCGCATTCTACCTTTAACGGGTACCTTACTCAACCCCAATCTTTTGCTTTAATTCAGGTTTTGCGGCCTGCTTGGCCACACTTGACAGCAAACGGTCTGGGGCCAGTCGACGGCCCTCTAATTGCCCCAACCCGATAAAGCCCTGATCACCCTGCAATCTGACCTTGCCATCGGCTAATCCGGTATCCAATGCGAGCCGTTGCCCCTGCGCCAGACGCTTGATCTGCACGCTATCCAGTTGCAAGGTCGGTATATCAGGCATCAGGGACTCGACCTCCAGAATGCAATCATCTCTTTCATCTGCTGACATGGCCTCCAGTGTGGGCATATCGTAAGCTTTTTCCAGGTCGAAATGCGCGATAGCGGTACGCCGCAAGCCACCCAGATGCGCGCCACAGCCCAACGCAGCACCTATATCCTCAGCAAGTGTGCGGATATATGTACCTTTGCTGCAACGCACCGTAATCTCCATCTCTTCGCCGCTAAAGCTATTGAGGGTCAATTCATGGATGACGACATCGCGCAGCTTGCGTTCTATCGTCTGGCCCTTGCGGATATATTCGTAGAGAGGTTTCCCTTGGTGTTTGAGTGCACTATGCATAGGGGGAAGCTGCTGGATATTGCCGCGAAATTTTTCCAGTGCCGCATTTACATCATCCAAATCAATATTAACTGGATGAGTTTCCAATATGTCACCTTCAGCATCGCCAGTGCTGGTGGTTTTGCCCAAACGCAGCAAAGCACGATAGGTTTTATCGGCATCCAGCAGTGAATTTGAGAATTTGGTGGCTTCACCGAAGCAGATCGGCAGCAAACCCGTGGCAAGGGGGTCCAGCGTGCCAGTGTGTCCCGCCTTTTTAGCGTTGAACAGTCTGCGCACTTTTTGCAGTGCTGTGTTCGAGCTCACGCCAAGCGGTTTATCGAACAGCAGTACACCGTCACATTGGCGATAGATACGCGCCATGCGATTAATCTGAATTATCTTTTTTTTGATTATCGGGATTTAGTTGATCGCTTGCGACTGCGTCGTCTATCAGTTGAGACAGTTGGGTACCGCGTTCGACAGACGCATCGTATGCAAAGTGTAATTGAGGCATCACGCGCAGCTTGAGGCTACGCGCTAACTGGTTGCGTATGAAGCCGCTAGCTCGCTCCAAGCCTTCCAGCGCTTCATCGTGCTTGCCATCCAGACGGGTAAAGAATATCTTGGCATGTGAATAGTCACCGGCAACATCAACATCGGTAATGGTTACCAATTTTACACGGGGATCATTGATTTCAAGACGTACCAGTTCGGCAATCTCGCGCTGCATCTGCTGCGATATTCTTTCCGTCCGTGAAAAGTTACTCATGCACTACACGCACCGATCAAAGTGCACGCGCCACTTCTACGACTTCATAAACTTCAAGTTTATCGCCCACTACAAGATCGTTATAACCTTTCAACGACAAGCCACACTCAAAGTTGCTCTTGACTTCTTTTACGTCATCTTTGAAACGTTTCAAGGAGTCCAGCTCTCCATCATGGATGACCACATCATCGCGTAACACACGTACTTTCGAACCGCGCTTGACGATACCTTCCAGCACGTAGCAGCCGGCAATCGTGCCAATTTTGGAAACGCTAAATACTTGTCGTATTTCAACCATACCCAGTACATTTTCACGTTTTTCTGGTGCTAGCATTCCCGATAACGCTGTCTTGATTTCGTCCACCATCGCATAAATGATGTTGTAGTAACGAATTTCCACGCCGTTGGATTCTGCCAATTTTCTTGCAGCAGCATCTGCTCTGGTATTAAAGCCGATTACGATCGCCTTGGAAGCGAGCGCAAGGTTGATATCCGACTCAGTAATCGCACCTACGCCGCCGTGTATCAGGTTGACTTTAACTTCATTAGTAGACAGCTTTTGCAGTGATTGCGCGATAGCTTCAGAAGAACCTTGGACATCAGACTTCACGATCAGGGATAGAGTGCTCACCTCACCTTCCGTCATCTGTTCCATCATATTTTCCAGTTTAGCGGCCTGCTGCTTGGCTAGTTTCACACCGCGATATTTACCCTGACGGAACTGAGCGATTTCACGTGCACGTTTCTCATCAGACAATACCATTAACTCTTCACCTGCTACCGGCACTTCCGATAAGCCCTGTATTTCTACCGGGAACGATGGATAAGCCTCAGTAACCGTTTTACCATTTTCATCCAGCATGGCACGCACACGTCCGAATACCGAGCCGACCAATACCGTGTCACCTCGACGTAACGTTCCTGATTGAACCAGCACTGTAGCAACAGCACCTTTACCTTTATCCAGACGCGCCTCAACCACCAGCCCTTTTGCGTTTGTTGTGCGTGGTGCTTTTAATTCCAGTAATTCAGCCTGTAGCAAAATGCCTTCCAACAGTTGGTCGATACCCTGTCCCGTCTTTGAAGAAACTTCGACCATCATTGCATCACCACCCCAATCTTCAGGGACGACTTCTTCTGAAACCAGTTCTTGTTTGACGCGCTCTACATTTGCATCTTCTTTGTCCATCTTAGTCACGGCCACAACCAGTGGAACATCACCTGCTTTTGCATGGTGTATCGCTTCCTTTGTTTGTGGCATCACGCCATCATCTGCAGCAACGACCAAAATCACAATATCTGTCGCCTTCGCACCCCGTGCACGCATGGCAGTAAACGCCTCGTGACCTGGAGTATCTAGGAATGTGATCATCCCGCGAGGGGTATCCACATGGTATGCGCCGATATGCTGGGTAATGCCACCGGCTTCGCCTGTCGCAATACGGGTACGACGAATGTAATCAAGCAAAGATGTTTTACCGTGATCGACGTGACCCATCACAGTCACAACAGGTGCACGGGGCTCCAGTTCGGCCTTATGGTCATCTTCGCTGTCTTCCATCAGATACGCATCAGGATCATCCAGCTTCGCAGCTTTCGCAACGTGCCCCATCTCCTCAACGACAATCATTGCTGTTTCCTGATCAAGCACCTGATTGATGGTCACCATTGAGCCCATTTTCATCAAAGCTTTGATAATTTCGGCTGCTTTAATTGACATCTTCTGCGCCAATTCGGCAACGGTTATCGTCTCAGGAACTGCAACCTCATGCACTACCGGCTCAGTCGGCATTGAAAATGCGTGTGCAGTTTCAGATGATTGAGACGGTTGCTTAGTATGTCTGCCACCGTGATGGCGAGAGCCACGCGATGGTGAACCCCATGACCGTCCACCAGTATTGACTGGCGTACGTTTTTTGTGTCCCTTTTCGTCCCACGGACTATCTTTTGCAGCTACTTTTGACTTTCGACCGGGCTTGACTATTTTGTCACCCGGCTTGGGTGTCGGCTTGTGTAACGTACCTTCAGCCAAATCAACAGCTGGCGCTTTTGCAGCAGCAGGTGTGGCTTCTTCTGCTTTTTTCTCTTCAGGCTTGGCTTCACTGGCCGCAGCTTTGCGCTTGGATCGATCCTGCTTTTCTTGTACTTCAGCAGCCTGGCGTGTCGCCAACTCCGCCTGCAAACGTGCTTCTTCTTCGCGTGAAGCCAACTCAGCTTCGTCAACGACCTTCTTGCTCGCCTTGGTTTTTTTAGTCTCTTCTACTGCAGCGGCTGCTTTTGCAGCGGCACTTGCTGGTGAAGCAACCACACGGCGTTTTCTGACTTCAACCTGAATCGTCCGTGCTCTGCCGGAACTATCAGATTTTTTTATTTCTGTGGTTTCACGACGTGTAATAGTGATTTTTTTTGCTGGCTTTTCCGCGCCATGTGACTGACGTAAATGCTCAAGCAACTTCGCCTTGTCCTTTTCAGACACAGGATCTGACTCTTTCTGCTTGGTAAGGCCTGCCGCCTTGAGTTGCTCTAGCAGCAAAGGTACTGGCAATCCAAGCTCTGTCGCAAACTGTTCTACGTTTAATTTTCCCATTACTATCCTTTAATCACCTCGTTAGGCAAACCAAGGTGCGCGTGCCGTCATTATTAATGCATTTGCACGTTCACTATCCATACCGGAAAGTTCCATTAACTCATCCGCATCCAAGTCAGCCAATTGATCCTGTGTAATAACGCCTTTACCAGCCAGTTCCTGAGCAGTCTCTTCATCCATTCCCTCAATCTTGAGCAAATCTTCAATACCGTGCTCAACCTTCTCTTCGCCGGCAATCGCCGCTGTCAACAAAGCATTACGTGCACGGCTACGCAGCTCTTCTACTGTCGCCTCATCGAAAGATTCGATTTCCATCATTTCTTCCAAAGGCACATATGCCACTTCTTCCAACGTATTGAAACCTTCCAACACTAGAATGTCTGCAACTTCAGCATCAACATCCAAGCGTTCCATAAATACGGATCGTGCTTTAGAAAACTCTTCATCAATCTTCTCTTCGGACTGCTCGACCGTCATGATATTGAGTTCCCATCCGGTCATTTCGCTTGCCAAGCGTACATTCTGCCCACCACGTCCGATTGCTTGAGCAAGATTATCTTCCTCAACCACCACGTCCATACAGTGCCGTTCTTCATCAACAACGATACTGCTGACTTCAGCAGGTGCCAGTGCATTGATGACATAGGTAGCGGGTTCTTCAGACCACAAAATGATGTCTACACGCTCTCCTGCTAGTTCGTTTGTCACACCCTGCACACGCGAACCGCGCATACCGACGCAAGTACCGATAGGGTCTATACGTGGATCATGTGACAGCACTGCTATTTTGGCGCGTGAACCGGGATCGCGAGCAGCACTGACTATTTCCAGTAACTTTTCTTCGATTTCCGGGACTTCGAGCTCAAATAATTTGACCAGCAGATCAGACGAGGTGCGTGACAAGATCACCTGAGGTCCGCGAGCACCTCGATCGACTCTTAACAGATGCGCCTTTACACGATCACCGACCCTCAAATTCTCTTTTGCGATCATTTGCTCGCGCGGCAACAAAGCCTCGATTTTGCCGAACTCAATAATCGCGTTACCGCGTTCGAGTCGTTTGACTGTGCCAGACACCAAATGCTCTTTTCGATCCATGAAGTCCGCAAGAACCTGCTCACGTTCGGCATCACGTATCCTCTGAAAAATAACTTGCTTGGCTGCTTGAGCACCAATGCGCCCGAAATCAATTGATTCAAGTCCTTCTTCGACAAATTCACCCATCTGGATTTCTGAGTTACGCTTTTGGGCTTCCCCAAGCTTGATGTGCAGATCAGGCGTCTCAAAAGTCTCGTCATCCATCACTTCCCAACGACGGAAAGACTCGTACTCGCCTGATTCACGATCAATTGCAACACGTACATCCGCCTCATCCTTGAAACGTTTTTTGGTTGCAGATGCCAATGCAGATTCCAGTGCCTCGAACACGACCTCTTTCTCTACGTTCTTTTCACGTGACAGCGCATCTACCAGCAACAAAATTTCACGACTCATACTTATACTCTCCAGCTATGTTCCAACACCCGATGATTGATTCAGGCGTTGTTTCTAAATCCTAAAATGTAGGCACTAAACGCGCCTTATCCAAATTCGACAGATCAATCTCTACAATGCTGCCATCAACATCCAACTGCAGCATCCCATCATCCAACTCGCCGATGATCCCGATAAATTTCTTTCTACCATCCATTGGCATACGCAACTTAAGTTGCACTTTTTCACCCGCAAACCTCAAAAAATCCTGCTCTTTATTCAATGGACGATCCAAGCCCGGAGAGGAAACCTCAAGCCTGTCATAGTCCACGTTTTCGACCATAAACAGCCGTGTCAGCTGATTACTTACCGCTTGGCAGTCTTCAACCAATATACCCTCTGGCTTATCTAAGAAGACACGCAACATGCCATGACCGGAGCGCTCGAAGTCAACCAGCTCATAGCCCATGCCATTTACCGTCACCTCAATCAGCTTCGCAACATCCATAATACGTCCCACAAATAAAAAACGGGCTCGAAGCCCATCTGAAAACGCGGCGGATTATAGCAAAACCCGCCAACGAATGGAATCTGTTAATTAGCTAATTCCTCAGAAAATTCGCCAAGTGGATAATTCCCCGACGAATCTCGATGCCAAATCACAAAGCAGATTCGTCAGTTTCCCCGGTACGAATACGGATGACCTGCTCAATTGCCGAGACAAAAATTTTGCCATCGCCGATTTTGCCCGTATGCGCTGCCTTAACGATCGCTTCAACGGCCGTCTCCACTAACTCCGCCGAAACCACCACGTCTATCTTCACTTTCGGCAGAAAATCAACCACATACTCAGCACCGCGATACAGTTCTGTGTGCCCTTTTTGACGTCCAAAACCTTTGACTTCGGTCACAGTCAAACCGCTTACCCCTAACTCAGAAAGTGCTTCGCGCACTTCATCCAGCTTGAATGGCTTGATAATCGCTTCGATTTTCTTCATTTAGATTTCCGATACGTTAAATAAAATTCATTACAACTCAAGTGGACATATTATATATCAACCCGTTCAGCCAGCGCGCCCACATCACCCGTCCTGTACCAAATAATTGACCTCCACGATCTCCAACGCCTGATCGCCAACAGGTGAGCGCAATATTGCAGTGTCGCCTTCCCGTAATCCGAGTAACACTCGCGCCAATGGTGAGACCCAGCTAATCATGCCATCACCAGCATTCGCCTCATCAACACCGACGATACTGTACGTGCTCTCCCTGCCATCGACATCACAAATGGTGACTGTTGCACCGAAAAATACCTGATCGCATTGTCCACGTTCTGCAGGATCAATGACTTCAGAAGCTTCCAGACGTTTACGCAGAAATCTGACCCGACGATCGATTTCTCGCAGCCGCTTCTTACCATAGATATAGTCCCCGTTCTCGGAGCGATCTCCGTTAGAAGCCGCCCAGGAGACCATTTTGACTAATTCCGGTCGCTCGATCTTCCACAAGTGATCCAGCTCCAACTTCAGCTTATGATAACCATTCGGGGTGATGTAATTTTTGACTACAACTTCTGATGATTCTGATTGTTCTCGCTCGTCCGCCATACTATCGTCACCGGATAATCTCTATACTATTGAAGTATGTTTAAGCTAAGAAATGAGGATTGCTTCTGAATTCGGGCAACAACGATTAGTTGCAATGTTTATGCACTGGCACCTAACAGTGAAATGATTTCTCTCAGATCCTTACGCACTGCACGGACATTCATACCACCATTGCCAGCAGCACTTTTGTCATCATCGTGATCATGTTCCAGACGATTACGTGCACCGCTGATGGTAAATCCCTCTCCGTATAACAACTCACGGATACGCCTGATCAGCAACACCTCATGGTGCTGGTAGTAGCGTCGATTCCCGCTGCGCTTGACAGGTTTAAGCTGGGTAAACTCCTGCTCCCAGTAACGCAGCACATGGGCTTTAACACCACAAAGCTCGCTGACCTCACCTATCGTGAAATAGCGTTTCGCTGGAATCGGGGGAAGTACTGTATTAGATAGGTTTTCCATGATAGGACTTTTCTACCATCGTCTTCAGCTTCTGACTTGGATGAAATGTAACCACCCGGCGAGCTGTAATCGGAATCTCCTCACCAGTTTTGGGGTTTCTTCCAGGACGCTGCGGCTTGTCACGCAATTGAAAATTGCCAAACCCGGACAGCTTCACACTTTCGCCGCGTTCCAATTGAGCGCGAATCTCCTCAAAGAACGCTTCCACCATGTCTTTTGCCTCACGTTTATTGAGGCCTACTTTCTCAAAGAGCAAATCCGCTAACTCTGCCTTCGTCAATGTTGATGTCATTTCTCTTCCTTTACATGCGCAACTGCGCACCATGCTTTTGAACCCCCTTCACCAACAGGGCTATACTCGGTTCAATTTCTAAATCTGTGAGTGTCTTCTGAGTATCTTGCAATAACACACGGAATGCAAGGCTTTTTTTGCCTTCCTCAACACCTTTTCCACGATAGACGTCGAATAATGCCACCTCCTTCACATAAGGGGCTTTTGCCTCTATCATTGCATCAACCAGCAATTGCGTATCGACAGCATCCTCTACTAATAACGCTAAATCCCGTCGCACGGGTAATGATTTTGGCAGTTCACTCATGCGTGGCACGCTGGCTTGGGTCAGCGCATCAAGCTCGACCTCAAACCAAACGGGTGCTTGCGGCATGTCATATTGCTGCCGCCATTTCGGATGCAATTCACCGATCCAGCCGACCATTTTGTCACCACAGAATATCTGTGCCGATCTACCCGGTTGTAACGCCGGGTGTTTTGCTGCAGTGAAACGCACTATCTGAGGAAAAAACAAAGCTTCAACATCCGCTTTCACATCAAAGAAATCAATATTGCTATCCTTAACGCCCCACTGCTCCGGCATACTGCTTCCATAAGCGATGGCAGATAAGCGCTGGCTATGAATGTAGCCCTGCTCCGATTTAGCGAAGCAAGCACCTGTCTCGAACAACCGCACTCTGGTCTGTTTGCGATTTAGGTTATAACTTAATGCACCGACCAAACCGCCAATCAAACTACTGCGCATCACGGAAAGATTGCTGGCAATAGGATTTTGCAAGACCACCGGCGACTCATTGGCACAAAAATCACGCTCAATCTTCTCATCCAAAAATGCGTAACTGACGATCTCCTGATAGTCACGCACTATCAAGCTTTGTTGAAGCTGAGATAGCGCGCGTTGTGATTCACTGTCCGGCAACATGGTCAGTGCAGCTTGAGGAGCGAGAGCAGGAATATTCTCATAGCCATACAAGCGGGCGATCTCTTCGATCAGGTCGGCTTCGATAGACAGGTCGAAACGGAAACTCGGCGGCATCACTTTGAATTCACCGTCTTCTGCCGTGAAATCGAATTGCAAGCCTGTTAGCAAAGCCGCAATTTGATCATTACCCAACTCTATACCTAACACTCGCATCAAACGTGAACGGCGTAGCACGATCTCTGTGCGAACAGGCAATGCACCCTGCACTTCACTGACCTCACCTGCTTTACCGCCACATATTTCAATCAGTAACTGAGTCGCACGCTCCAACGCCTGCCGCGTTGCTGCAAAATCTACCCCGCGCTCAAAGCGGAACGATGAATCCGTCGCCAAGCCAAAACGACGTGCCCGCCCCGCTATCGCATCAGGATTGAAGAAGGCACTCTCCAGAAACACATCGACCGTGTCTGTTTCCACCCCGCTGCCCTGACCGCCCATGATGCCTGCCAATGCCAACGCCCTATCATCGTCGCCGATCACCAGCACATCTTCGCTCAACGTCACTTCCTGATCATTCAGCAGCGTCAATGTCTCATCAGCACGCGCATGGCGAACCGTAATACCACCCGACAGTTTGGCAAGGTCAAAGGCATGCATAGGCTGCCCCAGCTCCAGCATCACGTAATTGGTAATATCCACGACAACGTTAATACCGCGCAGACCGCTACGTTCAAGACGACGCAGCATCCAGTCCGGCGTGGTTGCTGCGGCATTCACATCTTGCACAATGCGACCACAGTACAACGGACACGCTTGTGCATCTTCGACTTTGACCGGCAATGTTTCAGTTAGCGTGACGGGCTGTGCAGTGATCGCAACAGCTTGTAACGGACTACCGGTCAAAGCGGCGACTTCGCGCGCCAGCCCTGAAATTCCGCAGCAGTCGCTACGATTAGGTGTCAACTTAATCGTAAACAATTGATCTTCGAGATCCAGATATTCGCGCAATGCTGTACCCACTGGCGCATCATCCGGCAACAGCCAAAGTCCGTCACTGGTCTCTGCCAACCCCAGCTCGACCGGAGAACACAGCATGCCGAATGATTCAATGCTGCGTACTTTGGCTTGCTTGATCTTGAAGTTACCGGGTAACACTGCCCCAATACGGGCGCAGGGCACTTTCACCCCGACTTCAACGTTGGGCGCACCGCACACGATATTCAGCGGTTGAGCTTCACCTACATTGACCTGACAAACATTCAGCCGGTCTGCATTAGGATGCTTCACCACTTCCAGCACTTCAGCCACCACCACGTCGTTGAATGCTGGCGCGACGCTTTCAAGCGTCTCCACCTCAAGGCCGGCCATCGTCAGCAGATGCCCTAACGCTTCGCTTTTCATTGCCGGGTTGACCCAGCTACGTAACCAGTTTTCAGAAAATTTCATACCGTATTCTCAGTTGAATTGCTTGAGGAAGCGCAAATCGCTTTCGTAGAACTGACGTAAATCGTTCACCCCGTAGCGCAACATCGCTAAACGCTCCACACCCAAACCGAACGCAAAGCCAAGATATTTCTCGCTATCGATGTTGACGTGTTTGAACACATTGGGATGCACCATGCCGCATCCGCCGATCTCCAACCAGCCGCCGTTCCAACTCATATCCATCTCAGCCGATGGCTCGGTAAAGGGAAAGAAGGAAGGGCGAAAGCGCACACGCAAATCATCGCGCTCGAAAAAGCGTTGCAGAAAATCCTGCACCACACCTTTGAGATTGGCAAAGCTCACCTCTTCATCCACCCACAGACCTTCAACCTGATGAAACATCGGTGAATGGGTCGCATCCGAATCAAAACGGTACACACGTCCGGGTGAGATAATTTTCAAAGGCGGCTGATTGTTTTCCATGTAACGAATCTGTACCGGTGAAGTATGGGTACGCAAAACATGTTCAGCATCAATATAAAAAGTATCGTGCATCGCACGTGCCGGATGATTTTCAGGAATGTTCAACGCTGTGAAATTGTAGAAATCGTGTTCGATTTCTGGCCCAGAGGCCACTGCAAATCCCAGCGAGTGAAATAACTGTTCGATTCGCTGCAAGGTACGCGTCACCGGGTGTAAACCACCGACGCCATTGCCACGTCCCGGCAAGGTGACATCCAGCGACTCAGCTTCCAGTTGTTGCGCTAATTTGTGTTGTTGCAGGTCATCGCGGCGCTGCTGCAAGGCGGCTTCAATCTTCTGTTTGACCTGATTGATACGCGCACCCGCTGCCGGACGTTCGTCCGCCGACAGCTTACCCAAACCTTTTAACAAGGCTGTCAGGCTACCGTCCTTACCCAGATAGCGCGCTTTTATTTGCTCTAATTCAACATCGTCGCTAATCGCGGCAAATTGTTGCAGAGCTTCATCTAATATTTGTTTGAGTTGATCCATGTGTAATGACACCAAAACAAAAAAGGAGGCTTAGCGCCTCCTTTATATGTTCAACACTGATAATTAAGCGCCGAGGCTGGCTTTTGCTTGTACGACGAATTGTGCAAATGCGTCCTTATCAAACACAGCAATATCGGACAGTACTTTACGATCAATCTGGATATCCGCTTTCTTCAATCCGTTCATGAACACGCTATAGGTCATGCCTTGCTCACGCACTGCTGCATTGATACGTGCGATCCACAATGCACGGAACTGACGCTTTCTTTGGCGACGGTCACGATAAGCATATTGACCTGCTTTCATTACCGCTTGCTTGGCTACACGGTATACGTTCTTGCGACGACCGCGATATCCTTTTGCCAGTTCGAAGACTTTCTTATGACGGGCGCGAGCGATGACTCCTCGTTTCATTCTTGGCATGATCTACTCCTTATGCGTAAGGCATCATGGAACGAACCGATGCTGTATTGGTTGAATGCACTTCACTAATGCCGCGCAATTTACGCTTAACTTTGGTGGTCTTTTTGGTCAGGATGTGGCGCTTGAAGGCTTGCGCGCGCTTGATGCTGCCACCAGCGCGAACTACAAAGCGCTTTTTGGCACCACTCTTGGTTTTCATCTTAGGCATGATTGCTCCTTAAGTTATGGTGGAAGGTGTTTTCCGATGGAAAAACTTTATTACCTGCACACCACTTTTTATCGGGATTATTGACTGCTTAAACGAACCGGCCATCCCATTAAGCCGATACGAGTTAATTTGTATTAAGTCTTTATTTTTTTTCGTCTTGTTATTTTTTTGTTTTGGGTGATAACACCATCACCATTTGACGACCTTCCATCTTTGGAAACTGCTCAACGACACCATATTCTTCAAGGTCATCTCTGACTCGCTGAATCAAGCGCATGCCGATTTCCTGATGCGCCATTTCACGGCCGCGGAAACGTAGCGTGATCTTGGTCTTGTTACCGTCTCCCAGAAATTTAACCAGATTACGCAACTTGATGTTGTAGTCACCTTCATCTGTTCCCGGACGAAACTTGATCTCCTTGACCTGAACTTGTTTTTGCTTGAGCTTGGCCTCATGCTGCTTCTTGCTCTCGGCATATTTGAATTTGCCGATATCCATGATGCGACAAACCGGCGGCTCCGCCAATGGCGAAATCTCCACCAAATCAAGTGCCGCTTCATCCGCCAAACGCAGTGCTTCTGCGATGTCCACAATCCCGAGGGGCTCTTTTTCTGCTCCAATGAGTCGCACCTGAGGTGCTGTAATCATTTCATTGAGGCGCTGCGATTTATTCTGTGCTATTGCAATATCTCCACTTGGACAATATCAAGCCGTGCTTCCCGCATTGATTTCGGTTTTAAGATGTTGAAGCAATGATGCTATCGTCATCTGTCCGAGATCTTCACCACCACGGGTACGCACGGCCACCAAACCCCCAGCCACTTCCTTATCGCCCACAATGAGCTGGTAAGGTAATTTCTGCAAGCTATGTTCGCGGATTTTATAGGTAATCTTCTCATTACGCAAATCCAATTGCACTCTTAAGCCTGCCTCACGCAAAGATTTGGCCACTTTTAGAGCGTATTCTTCCTGCGCCTGTGAAATATTCATCAAAACGACTTGCATCGGGGCCAACCACATCGGAAATGCACCTGCATGATGCTCAATCAAAATACCGATAAATCGCTCCATCGAACCCAATATGGCTCGATGCAACATGACAGGCGGTTTGCGTCCATTATCTTCATCGACATATTCCGCCCCCAAACGCTCTGGCAGGTTGAAATCCAATTGAATCGTGCCACATTGCCACAAGCGACCCAGACTGTCTTTCAGGGTGAATTCCACTTTAGGGCCATAAAAAGCCCCTTCGCCCGCTTGGATATCGAACTCAAGGTTGTTTTGCTTCAAGGCAGCTTCCAGACTGGATTCGGCTTTGTCCCATGTCTCGTCTGTCCCTACCCTTTTTTCAGGGCGTGTCGACAATATGACTAATACCTCATGAAACCCGAAATCGTGATAAACCTCGTTCAACATCACGATGAATTTCGATACTTCTGATTGCACTTGATCTTCAGTACAGAAAACATGCGCATCATCCTGTGTAAAACCGCGCACACGCATCAAGCCGTGTAACGAGCCGGACGTTTCGTTGCGGTGACAGGAGCCGAATTCCGCTAACCGTAATGGGAGGTCACGATAACTATGCAAGCCGTGATTGAATATCTGGACGTGGCCCGGACAGTTCATCGGCTTGACTGCATAGTCTCGATTCTCCGCCGCAGTGGTGAACATATTGTCGTGGTAGTTTTCCCAATGGCCTGATTTCTCCCACAGGGATCTGTCCATGATGCTCGGTGTCCGCACTTCTTGATATTCATGCTCCCAGAATTTGCGGCGCATGTATTGCTCGACTTCCTGCCACAATGTCCAGCCTTTGGGATGCCAGAAGACCATGCCCGGCGATGATTCCTGCATGTGGAACAATTCTAGTTGCTTGCCCAGCTTGCGATGATCGCGCTTCTCCGCCTCTTCCAGCATATGCAGGTAAGCGGCCAGCTCATCTTTCTTGGCCCATGCCGTGCCATAGATGCGCTGCAACATTTCGTTATTCGAATCTCCGCGCCAGTAGGCACCCGCCACTTTCATCAGCTTGAATACTTTAAGCTTGCCGGTAGATGGCACATGCGGCCCGCGACAAAGATCGGTGAATTCGCCCTCGCTGTATAGCGAGACATCCTGATCTGCGGGAATGGACTCAATGATCTCTGCCTTGTAGTGTTCACCGATTTGCTTGAAGTAGGCGACGGCCTCATCCCTCGGCAGTACGCGACGTGCGACAGGCAGATCAAGTTTGGCTATCTGTGCCATGCGCTTTTCGATTGCGGTCAGGTCTTCAGGTGTAAAGGGGCGTTTGTATGAGAAGTCATAGTAGAAACCGTTATCAATCACCGGGCCGATAGTCACTTGAGCATCAGGAAACAACTCCTTGACCGCATGGGCAAGCAAATGGGCGGTTGAATGCCGAATAATCTCCACACCCTCTGCATCCCTGTCAGTCACGATAGCAAGTGCTGAATCAGATTCGATCAGATGCGTCGCATCGACCAAACGTCCATCGACCTTACCCGCTAGTGTGGCACGAGCCAATCCGGCTCCAATATCCTGAGCGACACCAGCAACGGTGACTGCTTCCTCAAAATTACGTTTCGACCCATCCGGTAATGTAATAACTGGCATATAAATCCATTCCAAAAAAAACAAAGCGCGGCATCGCCGCACCTTCAAATTCCCCAAGGTCTTCGTTCAAACCCCGCCCAAGCATTTCTACTCATTTGAGTAAGCCTGACACTGATAAGCTGCACATTATAATAGCCAGAGTATAAATTACAGCCTGTAATTTCAATCTCCCCGAAAAAAAGTGGCTTTCAGGCAGCCCTGAACACTGAATTTCTACTTCTTATCAATGAAAGTTGAAATATTGATTGAATAACTGACTACTTGGCGATATAACTGTGCTAACTGACTCAACAACAAAGCACCTTTTTAATATCGGTCGCTTATGGAGCAATGAATGCTACACCGCCTATATTATTTGACTCTGACTATCCTCATACTGTTCACTAGCGCATGCTCGACCAATTCTCTTAATCTTGATTCATCTAGCTCCGGAACATTTCACAGCGTTCCGCAATACGCTCTCGGGCTCAAAAGTATCGAAAGCACAACGGACTCACTTCCCCCAGGCGCTGAAAATGCCGCCATCGAAATTTTGTCCTCAAAGCTCAAAGGTTCTGGTCTAAGAATTACCACCCTTAGCAATAAGAATCGGGGGGCATTAACACCTTCGGATAGTTACACGGATGAAAATCTGGACAACTTCGAATTTGAATTTTCGAGTGTAATTACGGGATATTCAGAGGTTGAAGAAAGAATCGATACAACTGTGTTTCAACAAAGAACATCAGTTGCACGTGTATCTCTGGAATTCACTTTATCAGACATCGTATCCGGCAAACCCATCCTATCTGAATCAGTAACCGGTGAGCATCGTAAGATAACATCCGGTATTGCCAGCACAGGGGGCAATGGCCATCATGATGCCTCATTAATTAATGGCGCACTGGATAAAGTATATGGCAAGGTCACTGAAAAAATCGTAAAGGCTTTAAGCGCAATACCTTTTCAGGGCAAAATAATTGATGTGATGAATCAATCAGTGATATTGAAAGCAGGAACACGATCCCATCTTGAAGCTGGAACCGAGTTGGATGTATTCCACATTGGCGAAGCCATACTAGATTTAGGCAGCGGTAAAATCACTGGCTACTTGGAAAACAAAATCGGTTCTATACAAATCACAAAGCATCGAAATAGCAATCTTTCTGAAGCGCGCATCGTATCCGGCGTCAGCATCAGGGCTGGAGATATTGTTAGACAGCAACCTTAATATTAAACGTTTATCAATACTCGTTTAATAGTTCACCTAATACAATATCCCCAAGTGAAATATTTTCGATATTAAGCTCGACTGGCTCGCTTGCGTTCGTTTTCAGTCAGAAGTCTTTTACGGATGCGAACCGACTCAGGCGTGATTTCTACCAACTCATCATCATCAATAAATTCAATTGCAGACTCCATCGTCAATCGGACGGGCGGAGTCAAACGCACTGCTTCGTCTGTCCCTGAAGATCGCACATTGGTAAGTTGCTTACCCTTGATAGGATTAACGACCAGATCATTTTCACGACTATGAATACCGATGATAATACCTTCATATAATTTATCGCCCGGTGATACAAACATACGCCCACGATCTTCCAACTTCCATAAAGCGTAAGCTACTGCCTCACCTTTTTCTGCTGAGATTAGAACACCGTTACGACGACCCGGCATATCCGCCTTAGCTGGTGCATAGTCATCAAACACGTGTGCCATGATGCCTGTGCCTCGGGTCATCGTCAAAAACTCGGACTGAAAGCCAATCAAGCCACGTGCAGGAATACGATATTCCAAGCGAACTCGTCCATGACCATCAGGCTGCATATCCTGCAAATCACCGCGACGGCGACCCAACTCTTCCATCACCGCACCTTGATTAGCTTCCTCTACATCAACGGTCAGCACTTCGAAAGGCTCACACTTCTCGCCATTGATTTCACGATAAACCACGCGCGGCTTACCAACACCCATCTCAAAGCCTTCACGGCGCATATTTTCCAACAAAATGGTCAGATGCAATTCACCACGGCCTGACAGTAGGAATACATCGGTATTGTCAGTTTCTTCAACACGCAATGCCACATTGACCAGCAGTTCTTTATTTAGACGGTCACGAATCTGCCGACTCGTAATAAACTTGCCTTCTTGCCCACAAAGTGGAGAAGTATTCACCATCAGATTCATGCTAAGCGTAGGCTCATCCACCTTAGGCATAGGTAAAGATTCAGGTTTGTTCATATCTGCAAGCGTCACACCGATACCAATATCCTCAATACCATTGATTAGGACAATATCGCCTGCCAGCGCCTCATCCATCAGCACCTGCTCTACCCCCTGAAAACCCAAAACTTGATTGACGCGCGCTTTTTTAGATGATTGATCGCCTCTCATCACCATCACATCCTGCCCCGGCTTGATACGACCGCGAGTCACACGCCCCACGCCGATCCGTCCTACAAAGCTAGAATAATCCAATGCGGAAATTTGCAATTGCAACGGCTCATCAATGTCATCAGCAGACGGTGCTGGCACATTCTTTATTACCGTATCAAATAAAGGGCGCATATCTGGACTGGTCTGCTCCAGATCCAACATCGCATAGCCATTGAGCGCAGACGCATACACAACCGGAAAGTCCAGTTGTTCATCAGTCGCACCTAGCTTGTCAAATAAATCAAAAGTCTGATCCATCACCCAGTCAGGACGCGCACCAGGACGATCAACCTTATTAATCACCACAATGGGGCGCAGGCCAAGGGCTAACGCTTTCTTTGTTACAAAACGTGTCTGAGGCATCGGGCCATCCACGGCATCAACCAGCAGCAGCACACCATCAACCATTCCTAATACACGCTCCACCTCACCACCGAAATCGGCGTGACCTGGTGTATCCACGATATTGATATGCACACCCTCGTAATCTACCGCACAGTTCTTCGCCAGAATCGTAATACCACGTTCCTTCTCAAGGTCGTTGTTGTCCATCACACGCTCAGCGACTTGCTGATGTGCTGAAAACGAACCTGCCTGGGACAGCAGCTTATCCACCAAAGTGGTTTTGCCGTGGTCAACGTGGGCGATTATGGCGATATTACGGAGTTCGCGGGACATGAGGATAGCCTTGCTATAATAAAAGGGCGCGCATTCTATCACAGCGCGGAAGTTGGAAATCTCAATACCAGATAATATTTTCTTTTTTGATTCAGAGTCCCTGAACAAAAAATCTAACTATGCTCATTCATCTAAACGTGTGTACATGATTCAGTAATACCTGACGCAATCGTTTATGATGAGAAAGTCAGAAACAATATTATGAAGGAGTTAATGTGAATAGGTCTTGCGCAATCGCTTTGTCTGGTATCTTGGTGTTATCTGCTTGTGGTGAACAGAATCAGGCAGAACGCCCTGCACCAATGCCCTCAAAGGATATGAGTACGGTGGAAGCAAGCAAGCCTGCATCACCCGTCCTATCAGATATACCATTGGCCAACGAAGCACCAGCCAAATCTAATGAACCCGCTCCCCCCATCGAATCAACACAAGCAAATTCCGCTGCAACCCCTAAAGAAAAGACAGAAATTGCAGTTATTTCAAAGTCGGCCACCTCATCCAAGAATAATGTATTAAGTCATGATGACGCATTGGCGCTGGCAGGGAAAAGCGGCTGTCTGGCTTGCCACAAAATCGAGACTAAATTAATAGGTCCCGCGTGGCGCAATGTGAGTAAGCGTTACAAGGGTGATAGCAATGCCAAAGCCAAATTGGTCAGCAGTGTGAAATCTGGCAGTAAAGGAAAATGGGCGAAAGAAACCGGTGGCATGCCCATGCCAGCAAATTCACCACGCGTTTCGGACGAAGATATAGATAAGCTAGTTAATTTCATACTGTCTTTATAGGTTTTTCAATACATATAAAAAATAGCTAATCATTCACACATGAAACTTTCACTGGCTTTTATTCGCCCCATCAGTATAATGCGCGGCTTGCTGCCAGTAAGGCAGTAGTTGTTCATCGTTTTCTGACCTACCTCTCGTGCGAATCCATTCGCGCCTGTCTAAAGAATCTTATCGAGCCCTACGGGGATCAATAGATTATCCGGTTAGCTACGATGTTTTTGCGCCGGTTAATCGTCTGCTCGTTCATCGTGTAGTTAAGCACCTGCGTCCATACAGGGAAATATGTACCCACTATGCCGAAGTTATCTTCGTCAGGGCGGGACGTATCGCCCTTGATATTAAAAAGGAAGCACCATGTCATTTGAAGATTTGAATTTAAACGCTGCAATACTCAAGGCAATTGCCGACACAGGTTATACAGAACCTACTGCTATTCAGGCTCAGGCTATCCCTGAAGTGATGGCAGGCCACGACTTGATGGCCTCTGCACAGACCGGTACTGGCAAGACCGCAGCGTTCATTCTGCCGGCGTTGAACCGATTGGCTACACCTTCGGCCTTACCCGGCAAAGGCCCTCGTGTGCTGGTATTGACCCCCACCCGTGAGCTGGCACAGCAGGTATGCGATGCCGCGACCAAGTACGGCAAAAACATGCGTTTCAAAATCATCAGCATTCTGGGTGGGATGCCATATCCGGTTCAGAATCGTCTCCTATCAGGCTATGTAGATATTCTGGTTGCGACGCCAGGACGCCTGATCGATCATATCGAACGCGGTCGCATTGATTTTTCACGCTTAGAAACGCTGATCTTAGACGAGGCGGATCGCATGCTGGATATGGGATTTATCGATGATGTCGAGCGCATTGCCCAAGCAACACCTAAGACACGTCAAACGCTCCTGTTCTCAGCAACATTGGAAGGCGTAATCGGTAATCTTGCATCGCGCTTACTCAACAATCCGAAGCGTATCGCTATTTCAGCGGCTAAAGCTAAGCACGATAATATCGAACAGCGCATGATGTTTGCCGACGATATTGCGCACAAGAACAAATTATTGAATCATATCCTGACGGATATCGACCTTAATCAGGCAGTTGTGTTTACGGCAACCAAACGTGATGCCGATGGCCTTGCTGACCAACTTGCTGCTCAAGGGCATGCAGTTTCCGCACTTCACGGAGATATGAGTCAGCGCGAACGTAACCGCACATTGCTTAACCTGCGCAACGGTAATTTGAGAGTGTTAGTCGCCACTGATGTGGCAGCACGCGGCATTGATGTTCGAGGTATCTCACACGTCATCAATTTCGATCTACCCAAGTTTGCCGAAGATTATGTGCATCGCATCGGCCGTACCGGTCGTGGAGGTTCCTCTGGAACAGCAATCTCGTTCGCATCCAATCGCGACGCACAATCACTCAAGCGTATTGAGCGCTACACTGAGCAAAGTATCAAGATGCATACTTTTGAAGGCCTAGAACCCAAGTACAAGCTGCGTACAGGCTCGAATCGTCCACGCGGCAATGGTAGTCCTCGTCGCGGAGGCGGATTCGGTGGCAACAAAAGCTACGGCGGCGGTAACCGCAATGGTAGCTTCGGCGGAAATCGCAGCTCATCCTACGCTGGCAATGGCAATGGCAATAACGGTGGTGGTAGCGTCCGTCATAGTTCGCCTGACAGCCGCCATACCCATGACGGTCATAAGGAAGGGCATAGACATAACACTGGCTTTGGTGGCGCTGGCCGTAGCCAGGAACGTAGTTTCGGCAATGCGCCGAATCGTGGAGGGAACAATGCTCCACGCCGTAACAGTAACCGCTCCGGCTATTCGTTGGGACGTGGTAATAACGGCAATAGCCGCTAAAGCGAGTTTGTCATCACTTAAAAAAGCACGCGTAAGCGTGCTTTTTTATTGCCGTAAATCCCTATTCAAGCCATTCCATCTGACCAAGCACTGACTAACATTGACACTAATCTGACAGATTTTGTCAACTTCCCAAAATTGCACTTTTTTGCATATCAACTGATAAATTTTTTAGCCAAAATAGAATAATCATATTGTTAATAATAAATATACTTGCATTATTATAAAGTTACATGTATCTTTTAAACCAACATATCACATTGCTGACGTATGTTGATGTTCATGTCGGGGTGCTGGTATGCTTTATGCTACACAGACAGCAAGTAACATTTTTTATGTGAGTTTTCATAAACCGCCTTTTCTAAGGAGCATCAAAATGAAACAATTTCAGTTGAAACACCTAGTAACCTCAACACTCGCTGGCGCAGCCATATTGGCTTTAACAATACCTGCCACGCAAGCTGCAACCACTGCTCCCAAGCATTCAACGTTTCCGTTTCTCTAACTTCGGTATGCACTGTCGCAGCCATCGCTGACCTTAGCTTTGGCACATATACCGCATTTGGATCAGCTTCTATTCCAGCACCAACAACAAGCGTTGCACTGACTTGCACACGCGGACTAGGTGCTGCACCAACCTTAACGTTTGATGCTGCTGGTGGTGGTACCAACGGTGTGGTTGCTGGACTGAATTACACACTCGCAGCAGGTGCTGCTGTCCTGACAGCAGGAACAGCTGCGACTC
>Ga0209992_10000277_pt1 | contig 70456 bp, 59 predicted proteins | sample 2SBtaG_2_FD_182564 | JGI IMG/M metagenome (GOLD analysis project Ga0209992, IMG submission 182564) | Deep subsurface microbial communities from Kolumbo volcano to uncover new lineages of life (NeLLi) - 2SBTROV12_ACTIVE470 metaG (SPAdes)... | ecosystem: Environmental > Aquatic > Marine >... | reverse complement strand
TCTCAGCCCCTGACCCCGAACGAAAGCTGAAGCCCAGGAAGGTGACGGTGTCATCGGCCGGAGGGTCGGGAGTGACCCCGCCACCGGCAGCTCCCCCACCGCCCCCGCCGCCACCACCACCGCCACCACAGGCGGCGAGGAGCAGGACTGCCAGGGACAGCAGCGCACCCGGAACAACACGGAGAATCCGATCGCGCCATGGCTCTGTGCGCATGGATGTGCAACCTCAAAGATGGTGTGGGAGTAGCCTGGGCAGGAAGGTGCTAGGCCGATAGCACCACGATTCGTCGCTGGATCATACACGGCAAATCACAGGGGCCTCGGTGAGAGAGCCCCGGTGAGCCTGAAATCCAGACGACGGCCGGGTCCAGAGAATGACAGCCTAGCCTGCCGACAACCGCGCCCGAGCCCTTCTGAGCCTGGCCAGCGCCTCGGCATGGAGCGGCGCGTGGTCGTCGACCGAGGGGTCCTCCTGAACCCCCAACCCTTGCCCCAGCGCCCCGAGCAGATGCGCCAATCCCTGACCTGTGAGGCCGCTGACTGCGGGGAGTTCTCCCGGCTCCTGTTCGTCAGCTCTCCCGAGAACCACCAGCACGGCGGGGCCAGAGAGCTGAACCTCATCTGGCTGGCGCAGGACGTGAATCACCAGATCTGGGGCCGGTTCGCGAAAGCAGATCTCCCTGAGCGGGGGGCCTTCGAAGCCAGCGGTGTCCTCAAGCGTCATGGGCACCCCCACCACCGAGAGGCCGGCCCGCACCGCATCTCTCGTGGTCCCGGGGTGGGGCGAGACCAGCGCTCGGCGATCAGACAGCATGGCATTGAACAGAGTGCTCTTGCCCGCGTTGGGTTGGCCCACCAGCCGCACCAGGGGGGGAGACGCCAGACGCCGCCCGTGATCCGCCAAGGCGAGACTGCGGTCCAGCCGCTGGATCAACTCGTCTCGAGCGCCAGGATCCAGGGGCCCGTCTTGAGCCAGCACCTCTCGGACCTCGTCGTCCAGCTGGGCCATGGCCCCCCACCGAGCAGAAGCCAGGGCTCGGGCTGCCCGGAGGCTGCCCGGCCCCTCGCGGTGACGGGAGCTCTGCTCCCCGACCCAGCCTTGCTCCGCCAGGAAATCCTCCAGCGCTCGTCGAATCCCCTCGCCGCCGTGGACCTGGAGTTCGAGCCAACCCTCGCCCCCCACGGCGAGGATCTCATCGATGGGCCCCTCGCTGCCCACCCACAGACCATGCCGGACCTGTCGCGCCGCTGGCCAGGGCGCGGGCTCCCCCGAAGAGCCGATGAGTTGGCCGGGCCACCGGGCCAACGCGTCGCTCAGGCGCCAGATCGCCACGGCCCCCAATCCGGGGGGTGAAAGGCGAACGTAGCGCTTCATGACCGGTGACGAACTCCCGGAAACCGCCCCCCATCCCCTGGCTCGACCTGGCGCAGCACCCTCATGGCCTCGCCCACAAGGCGATGCCTCGGTGCACCAGCCTCTCATCTAGCGACACGGCAGCGTGCGTTGTCTGGGCGACCCAGGCCCGGGCCCACCCGCCAGTGGCAACCAACCTGGCCTCGGGCAGCACCTGACGGGCCGCGCCAACCAACAGGTCGGAGCCTCCCAGGACCATGCCCCAGACCCCAGCCTGCATGGCCGAGCGGGTGTCCAACCCAGGTGAAAGACCGCAGCTGCCGGGCTCCAGGGAGGGCAAGGCTGAGCCCGCCCGAGACAGCCCCTCCAGAGCGGCCTGGGGGCCCGGTGCGATGAAGCCCCCCAGAAAAACGCCCTGCCCGTCGACCAGGTCGACCGTGAGCGCTGTACCCGCGTCGATCACGATGGCCGGGCCGGGGCTCGCAGCCAGAGCCGCGGCGAGGCGATCCTGCCCCGTGCTTTCGGCCAGCCTGGGGTCGGCCAACTCCATGGCCTCGGGGATGCCCCCGAGCACCGTGGCCTCGCGCCTCCACTCGGCGGGCAATGCGGCCAGCAGTTCGGCCAGCCGATCTGCCGAGACCGAGATGATGGCCACGGGCCCGTGGATGGCCCGTGCCGCCTCGGCGGGCGACCTGAAGCGGCTGACCGAGACCTGGCCATCCAGCCAAGAGCCCACGGTCAGGGACGAGTTGCCAATGTCGACGGTGAACACGGCCCCGCGCCGGACTCAGTTGCTCTTGTTGTAGATCGTGGTGGCCTTCTGGGCGCCGAGACGCTCATAGACCACGTGGTACGACGGCAGGGTCGAGTTCTGCTTGTACCAGTTGGTCGCCGAGGCCAGAGAGGTCATGGGGATGCCGTTGACCGAGATGATCCGATCTCCTGAAGCGAAGCCGTAGCGCGACGGCAACGAGCCGGGCTCCACGTGGGTCAGCTCCAGCGTCGAGCGCTTGCCCTCGCCGGACGGCGGCAAGCTGCGGATATTCAGGTCTTCGTTCAGGATGCGCTGGGCATCGTCTTCGATCAACTTGAGGTCGTTCTGGCCGATGACCCATTTGCCCGGCTCCAGCTCGATGGACTCCTCGGGGACGCCGTCGAGGGCCTCCGTCGGGTCGACGACCTCATCGAAGGTCCAATCGGCGATGGGCTTTTGGGCGCCGTCGGAGCCGAGTCCGGGGGTGACCTGCTCCTCGTGGTCGCCCCACTGAAAGGTGACGGACTGGCGACCGATGGCCAGCAACTTGCCGAAATACGGAGCCTCGTCGTAGGGAGCCTTCAAGGCTTCACCTTCTGAGACATGGAGACGCCGCGCCTTGCCCTGGGTCGCCATGCCAAGTTGCCCGTCCGTGTAGGTCAAGGCCACAAAGCGATCCAGCGGCTTGTCGGCGTAGACAATCATGCCCAGGTTCAGAACGCTGCTGATGGGCGGCAGGACGAAGGCCTGCTCGACTGCCGGTCCGCCCTCGCCAGCCTCGGTCAGTTCAATCACCGGCGGCAGGCTGCCGTCGAGCCGCGCCAGCCAGAGCCCTTGATATCGCTCTGGGCTGTAGTAGACCGGGCCGTCATTGCGGGTCTCGACCTCACCGACCTTGCTCTGGATCAGGTCGTGAAAAACCGTCGCTTCGCGAGGCTTGTAGCGCAGCTCTTTCTTGCCAGACCAGATGTCGTAGAAGGTGTAGCCCGCGCCCACAAAGGCCACGAGGCAAAACATCCACAGCAGGGTCTTCAGTTTACGGATGTTCATCGCGGGCCAACTCCGGGCGCATGAGCGGTGGCGGACGGTCTCAGATTGCCTTGGCCCAGAGGCCGAAGCAACCCATGTGTCCCTTGGACGAAGGGAGGGCTCAGTCCTTCCCGTTCAGCTCGTCGAGTTCGGCCAGCTCAGTGGCCAGCATGCCCAGGATCCGATTCACCCCTTCGCCGGTCTGTGAGGACAGGGGCACGACCGTCTGCCCGGAGGCCTGGGCCAGGGCCGCGGCCACAGCTTCGCCGTCGTCTATGGTGTCGACCCGGGAGAGGGCCAGCACCGAGGGACGCTCATCGAGACCGTGGCCTGAGAGGCGCAGCTCTTCTCGGATCGTGGCCCAGGCAGCCACCGCAGCCTCCGCCCCGTCACAGGCGTCCACCAGGTGGAGCAACAGCCGGGTGCGCTGGATATGCCGCAGAAAGCGATCTCCCAGCCCTGCGCCGCTGCTGGCCCCTTCGATCAAGCCCGGAATGTCAGCCAGGACCATGCCCACATCATCGCCGTCGACGATGCCGAGGATCGGCTGCAGGGTGGTGAACGGGTAGTCGGCCACCTTGGGCCGGGCGCTGGTGACCCGCCTCAGAAAGGTCGACTTGCCGGCATTGGGCAGCCCCACCAATCCCACATCGGCCACCAACCTGAGCTCGAGGATCAGCCGTCGCTGCTCACCCGGCTGGCCCGTGGTGAACCGACGGGGAGCCCGGTTGGTCGAACTGGCGAAGTGCTTGTTGCCCTTGCCGCCCTGCCCACCCGGGGCCACGATGACCCGGTCGCCGTCGTGGGCCAGGTCTTTGAGCACATGGCCCCGCTCTGCATCCTTGACCAACGTCCCCAGAGGAACATCAAGGATCAGGGGTTTGCCCTGCCTGCCATTCTTGTTGGCAGGCCCTCCCTGACGGCCGCTCTCGCCACGGTACGTACGCAAGTGTTGCACGCTGCCGAGGGTGTGCTGGCCGAGGGAAGCGACCAGGATGACGTCGCCGCCCTTGCCGCCGTTGCCCCCGTCAGGCCCGCCGCGCGGAATGTACTTCTCTCGCCGGAAACTGCAGATGCCGTCACCGCCTCGCCCTGACAAGACAACGATCTCAGTCTCGTCAATGAACATCGCGTCAACCGCCGTCGGCAGACCCTGGGCGGGAGAGGCTCAGGCCTCAGCAGCCACCGGATCGATGTGCACGCGACGCTGGGTGCCGAAACGCACCACACCGTCGGTCAGTGCGAAGAGCGTGTAGTCCCGGCCCAGGCCCACGTTGTAGCCCGGGCGGAACTTCGTGCCGAGCTGACGAATGAGGATCGTACCGGCGGTGACCGTCTGGCCTCCGTAGCGCTTGATGCCGCGGTGCTGCGGGTTGCTGTCGCGGCCGTTGCGGGTCGAGCCCTGTCCCTTCTTATGTGCCATGGAACGCTGCCCTAACCGTTGATGGAGGTGATCGTCAGCCAGGTGTAGTCCTGGCGGTGGCCTTGCTTGCGTCGGTAGTCCTTGCGCCGACGAAACTTGTAGACCATGAGCTTCTTGCCCTTGCCGTGCTTGTCGACCACGGCCTTCACGTTCGCGCCGTCAATGGTCGGAGCGCCGAAGGTGTCGCCCAAGGCCAAGACCTTGTCGAACACGATCTCTGCTCCCACCTCTGTCTCACCCAGATGGTCGACCCGGATGCTGTCACCGTCGTGGACGACGTACTGGCGTCCGCGGTCTTCGATGATGGCCTGCACTGGTCTACTCCTTACTGGGCGACGGAGGCCGTCGCGCGGGAACGTTTGTGTCGCGACCCAGGGAATCTGGGTCGGATAGGGCGAAGTATCATACCGAGCGGGCCAAGGTGATCAAGCACCTGCGTGGCTCGATCGCTCATGGTGCCTCTGGCTGGCCAGAAACGCCGCTCAGCAGCCTGTGCGTAGACTGCCGTGATGGCGAGTGCACCTCGACGGACCCAGATCGAGGCGACGAACCGGAGTCGAATCAGTGGATTCGTCGAGGATTCGGCAACGAAGAGCTGGCCCCATCGAAGTGTGCTTGGCGTGCGGCATTCTACGCACAGGCTGTCAGGCCCTGCGATGGTCCATTTCGGAGGGCAGGGCCACCATGGCCCGGATCTCGATGTCGTCGTAGGCCAGGCGGTGGTCAGCTCGGATGAAGACCTGCCGGTGGTGGCGCTCTTCGATCTCGGCCAGGACTCTCTTCTGGGTGTTGAGCACGGCCTCGGCCACCTCAGGCCGCACCGTGACCACCAACACCGAGCCAGGCCGCCAGAGGTTGTCCCGGATGGTGCGCACCACGGCCAGGCACGAGGTCTCGTCCGATGGCACGTAGCCTGTGCCCTCGCAGTACGGACAACCCTGGTGGACCGAGCGCTTGAGGCTGGGCCGCACCCGCTGACGGGTCATCTCGAGAATGCCGAAGGGCGACACCCGGGCCACCTTGATGCGGGCCCGGTCCTTGCGCAGCTCGTCCTTGAAGAGCCGCTCCAGGGCCTTGCGGTGCTTTTCCAGACGCATGTCGATGAAGTCGATGACGACCACGCCGCCCAGGTCGCGCAGACGGAGCTGCCTGGCCACCTCGACCGCCGCCTCGCAGTTCACGTTGAAGGCCGTGTCATCGATGCTCTTGTGCTTCTCGGGCTTGTAGCGGCCGGAGTTGACGTCGATGGCCACCAGGGCCTCGGTCTGCTCGATGATCAGGGATGCACCCGACTTGAGCTCGAGCCGGCTCTTGAGCAGTCGCTGCAGCTCGGTCTCCAGGCCGTAGTGGCTGAAGAGCGGCTTCTCGTTCTTGTAGGAGACCACCTTGTCCACGCAGTCAGGCATGATCTGACCCATGAACTCCCGGGCCTTCTCAGCGGTCGTGGGATCGTCGATGACCACCTCGCCCCGACCGTCGTAGAGATCGCGCAGGGTGCGGATGACCAGATCGTTCTCTTGGTAGAGCAGGACCGGCGCCGAGAACTCTTTCACCCGCACGCGCATCTGGTTCCAGAGGCGCAGCAGATAGTCGAGGTCGCGCTGCAAATCGTCGATCGTGCAGCCCAGGCCGGCGGTGCGCACGATGAAGCCCACACCGTCGGGAGCCTCGAGATCACGGACAAGATCTTTCAGCCGGTCACGCTCCTTGCCGTCGGTGACCTTTCGTGACACGCCCCGCTTGTGGATGCCAGGCATGAGCACGATGTAGCGCCCGGGGATCGACAAGAAGGTGGTGAGCGTCGGCCCCTTGTTGCCGATGCCATCCTTGATGACCTGGACCACGACCTCCTGGCCCTTGGACAGGATCTCCTCGATGGCAGGCATCTGCCGCTGGTCCCGGCTCTTGCGCTGCCCCCCCCGACCAGAGTTTCGGTCTTTGCGGCCACGGCGACCACCGTCCCGGCCATTGGTCTTGGCCGGCGACCCGTTCTTGGAGGCCTGGTCGCCGTCCGAGGGACGACCGCGGCTCCGGCCTCGGCCACCCCGCCCCCGGCCCCGCCGACCTCGCCGACGCCCACCGCGCTGGGGCAGATCGTCCTCGGCCGTCCGGCGCAGGCCTTCGAGCTCTTCGCTCAGAGGGCCGAAGAGGTCCAGCTGGGCAGCCGCCTCGTCATGGGACGACGCCTCCGTGGCGGCATCGGTCTCGTCGCCCCCGTCATCATCGTCCTCGACCGTGACAGCGTCCTCACCGCCGGCAGCACCTGCTTCGGCCAGACCTGCCGAGGTCGCGGCTCCCTCCTCGGTGGCTTCGTCCGAGCCCTCCTCATCGTCGCCGGGCTCAATGAGCTCCAGTTCGAGTTCGGGGAGGTCCTCATCCTCGTCGTCGTCGTCCGTGTCCTGAACGGCGCCCAGCTCCTGGCCTCGCTCCTCGGTCAGGGCATCTCCCGTCCACGGGTCGACCACGTCGTCAGGGCTGTACTCCCCTTCGTCGTCGTCTTCGCTACCTTCGTCGTCGTCTTCGCTCTCGGTGAGAGCGACATCCATCTCGGCCTCAGCGTCTTCGCCGTCGTTGTCGTCATCCCCCGCATCGCCCTCGTCGGCGGCCAGGCTCGACGGATCCTCGGGTCGCTCGGCGGTTGCCACCGCAGAGTTGGCTGCTTCAGCCTCGGCCTCGCCGCCCTCTTCACTGGCCGTCTTGGACGAACGGCTTTCGACCACATCTTCATCATGAGCCACTTCGCGGGCGGCCTGAACCGTCACCAGCAACTCGGCGGCTTCACCACCGACCGCCTCCATGCACAGGTCGGAGACGTGGAGGAAGCCCTGGCGACTGTGGCCGAACTCGACGAACGAGGCGCCGATCGACTTCTCGACGTTGGTGATGCGGGCCTTGTAGATGTTCCCCAGGGTGCTCCCCAGGGACTGCCGCTCTATGTAGTACTCGTCGAGCTTCCCGTCCTTGAGGATCGCGATGCGACTCTCTTCGGACTCACAGGAGTTGATGAGGAGCTTGCGCCCCCCTTGGTTCTGGTGGCTTGAACTGCGTCGGCGTCTGGCCATGGTTGATCTCCATGACGACGCTCGTGCGATGCCAGCTTGGTGCAGACCCCAAAACGGGGCACCTCCCTCGATCGGGTCCCGGCGATCTCGCACAGGGCCGCTACCAGCGGGGCTGGTCGGGGAGGACGTCCATTCACGGCGACGAGTGCAACGACGAGATGATCGTCGAAGGCTGACCCCCCTGCCAGGTGGGCCCGTACGGAGACGGGCCGATTCCGGCGAGGATCGGCAATGGTGTATTCGTCGCGCGCCAGCAATTCGGTGAGCGCGTCGGCTGCGGACCCTGCCCCGGAAACGATCTGGAGTCGATAGTGCACCGGGCCGTCGTCTGCGGGGCTCTTGCCCCTGATGACGTCAACCACATCTGTGCCGTGTGGCAGAGACGGTGACAATCGATCTCGCACCACGTCCGTTGCGAGGTCCTTGGTCAGGATGATGGTGAGCCATTCTCCGTCTGATGCCGTCCCCACAGGGAGGGCATCCGAGAAGCTCATCTTGATCCGCGGATTGAATCCTTCTGAATATCGTACGGGCAGGCGGCTGCGACGCAGTGAGCGCTCAACGAGCCTGAGAAAGTCGAGATGCCCCAGGTATCGGGCATCACCGGCCTTGCTCAGGCAAAGGCTCACGGGATAGGTGACGTCGGCAACGACCATGTCCGGTCTCTCTGTGGCCCCCCGCGATCACCTTTTCTGTGGGGTGCATCGAGACGGGGCCCGGGCGCAGAGGATACGGGGCGGAACCCGGGCGAACAAGCACCCCGCGAACCAGAGGAGGCCCAGTGATCGCCCGCCTCAGGGGGGGGTCAGGGCTCGCCGAAACCGTCCGCAACCAGGGTGGCCAGGGCGCTGAGCAACGCTTCGGCGTCTTCGCCGGTGGCATGGAGATCGAGTTCGGCACCGAGCCCGGCCGCGAGGCCCATCATCTGCAACACGCTGGCGCCGTCGGCTTCGCCCCCAGGACCTCGCACGGTGACGGAGGCCTCAAAGCGGGCGACCGTCTTGACGAAATCGCTGATCGGACGGGCATGGAGCCCCTGCTTGTTGACGATGCGAACGACGAGCCGAGCAACAGACATGGGCGAAGAACCTGACGCGCCGCTCATCCAGAGAACGGCTCGGGAGCCCGCTCGCGCAGGACCTCAAGGACGTCTTCGGCGGTGCTCGCCTGGCGGATAAAGCTCTGAAAATCAGGGTCGCGAGCAGCACTGGAGATCCAGCGCAGGGTGGCGAGGTGCTCGTCTGCCTTGCTCTCAGGCGAGATCAACAGGACGAAGACGTGGACCGGCTCACCATCGATGGCCCGGTAGTCGATGCCCTCGACCGAGCGGGCCACGAGACCGGCGATCTTCTGCAACCCAGGGATCTTCGCGTGAGGAATGGCCACACCACCACCCAGAGCCGTCGAGCCACGGTTCTCCCGTTCGAGCAGGGCCTCCACGGCCTGGTCGCGACGGGTCTTGGGCAAGACCTTGGCCTCGATGGCCTGGCGCACCATGGCCTCAAGCGCAGCCTGCTTGGTTTCGGCGGCGAGATCGAGCATCACGCCCTCGACGTTGAAGACGTCGGTCATGGGGGCTGGAGCAGTCACGAGACCTTGCCGCTGGTGTCACCGCGCTTGTGATCCTTCATGCGCTCTTTCGCCTTGACCACCTGCCGTTCGAGGCGGGAGACGACCTTGTCCACGGCGGAGGGCATGGAGTCGTTCACGGCATGGCCAACGAAGTGCAGATGGTTGTTCGCGGTCACGATGACCTCGACCACGTGCTGATCGTGCTCCTTGTCCAGGATGATCTCGATGTGATGCACCTGATCGAAGTAGTGGGTCAGCTTGCTGACCTTGTCCTTCACGTGCTCCCGCTCGCCGTCGGTGTGGGTGTGGTGCCGGTCAGTCAGATCAATGCGCAGGGTCATGTAGGGAATCCATGCTCAGCGTAGCTCCCCGCGCAGCGACGCAGCGTTCGGGAACTCAGCGGACAAAAGGTGAAGCCACGTCGACGACTCAAATCGGCGAACCAGAGAGCCTCACCACGGGGTCGATCATAGCAGGACTCTGGGGTCCACGCCTCCTGCCCTCGGAGGCAAGCGCCACCCTTGCTCGCCCTGCAGATCACCGACCGCGCGACCGTCCCCGAGATGCCGTCACTCAGGTCGGGTAATCGACTCGCCAGAGCAAGAGACCGTGGGCGGGGAGAGACGCGGGAGCCAGGGCCCGGTCTCGAGCTTTGAGCAGCGAGGGCACCTCCTCAGGAGACCGGCTGCCCTCCCCCACCGCGAGCAGCAGGCCGCCCATCAGACGCACCATGCCGTAGAGAAAACCCTCTCCGGTCACTACCAAGCGCAGGATATGCCTGTCTTGCAGCAGGCGCACGGCGTCGACCCGCTTGAGGGTCGACCGCCACTCGGGCATGGCCTTGCTCAGGGTGGTGAAGTCGTGGGTCCCTCGCAGTGCGGCCGCGGCCCGGCGCATGGCGGCCAGATCCAGGTCTGCCCGACAGGCCAGGTGGGTGCGCCGCAGCAAAGGAGGCACAGAGCTGAGCAAGGCACGCTTGCCCCCCCGAGCTGCTGAGCGCCAGAACTGATAGACGTAGCTCTTGCGTCGAGCACTCCTCAGGGCGTGAAAGTCTGCCGGGACATCCTCCACCCGCAACACGCGAACATCGGCGGGAAGGGTCCCGCCCAGGGCGCCCTCGAGCCGCCCGAGAGGCCAGCCCTTGGGGTCATCGAAGTGGGCCACCTGCCCCAAGGCATGAACCCCTGCATCGGTGCGCCCCGACCCTTGCACGGCCACGGCCTCCTCGAACAGCTTGCCCAACGCCGACTGCACGGTGCCCTGCACGGAGCGTCGATCAGGCTGAACCTGCCACCCCGCGAAGTCGGTGCCGTCATAGGCCAGGACCAACCGCCGACGACAGGGCGCACTCACGACGAGCGGTAGACCCGCCGGGCGCGAGACGAACCGATCTTCATGGCCTTGCGGTACTTGGTCACCGTGCGCCGGGCGATCGCCAGCCCATGGCGCTCGGCAAGGATCGACACGATGGCCTCGTCTGAGAGGGGATGGAGCTTGTCCTCCGCCTCGATGATGTCGCGAATGCGCTCTTGCACGCTGGCCCGACTCTCGGACTCGCCCCCACCAGCCGCCGCCCCAACCCGGGCGGGGATCTCCCCGGTGAAGAGCCCCTTCATGGGCATGATGCCGTGGGGCGTCTGCAGGTACTTGCCGCTGATCGCCCGACTCACCGTGGACACGTGCACCCCGAGAGCGTCAGCCACCTCTTGCATGCGCAGGGGACGCAGGCGCGACTTGCCCTTCTCGATGAAGTCCGCCTGACGATTGACCAGCTCGCTGGCCACCCGAAAGAGCGTGTGCTTGCGCTGGGCCACCGCGTCGATCAGTGAACGGGCGGCCTCGATGCGCCCACGAATGTGCTTGCGCAAGGCCACGTCCGTGGAGCGATCGCGAGACATGTCGAGATAGGCACGGGAGACGAGCAGGTTGGGGATCCAGTCGTTCTCGAGAGAGATCTCGAAGTCATCGCCCGCTCTGTAGACGGTCACGTCAGGGCGCACGTGGGGCACGGCCGCGCTCCCGAATCGCCGACCTGGCAGGGGGTCGAGATGGCTGATCTCGTCGATGGCCGCGAGCACCGCGTCGACCTCCTGGCCAGTCTCCCTGACGATACGCGGGATGCGATTGTGGGCGATGTCGTCGAGGTGGCCCAACACCAGGGTGGCCAGGAGTTGATAGCCAGGGCCGTCAGGATCGAGCTGAAGCAGCAGACACTCGACCATGTCCCGGCAGCCCACGCCGGCGGGCTCAAGTCGCTGCACAAGATGGAGGGCGTGCTCCTTGTCGCCCAAAGTGGCCGCCGGTTGCGTGTCGACGGCGATGTCGTTGAGATCCATCACCAACCAGCCCCGGTCATCGAGGGCATCGATCAGCACGGAGGCGATGTCGTGCTCCAGGCGGGTCAGGTCCATCAGTTCGAGCTGGCCTGACAGATGGTCGTTCAAGGTCACCGGCGCGGCGGCGGTGGCCTGCAACACGTCGGTACTCGAGTTGCCCTCGCCTTGAGAGCTCGCTGGCCGCCAATCGTCGTCAGCGGCGATGTCGTCCAGCTCGGAGCCGTCGTCGTCATCGACCTCGGCCGACGCTTCGTCGAGTTCGGTGTCCACCTCGAGGGCGTCGTTCTCCTGCAGCTCCTGATCGATCATCTCGGCCAGGTCGAGGGAGGGCAGCTGCAGCACCTCGATGCGCTGCAAGATCTGGGGCGACAACCGCAGGCCCAGCTCGGGGCGGAGGTTCTGGTTCAGGCCGAGCTTCATGACGGCCCGTCCATCTGCGTGCGGCCGGCGAGGGCGTCCGAGAGCATGGCCGCGTTGCTGTACTCGATGGCAGACCCCGAAGCCACGCCCCGGGCGATGCGGGTCACCGAGACCTCGAGGTCGGACAGGACCCGGGAGACGTGCAGTGCGGTGGCGTCCCCTTCGTAGTCGGGGTTCGTGGCCACCACCACCTCGGTGATCTGCTGCTCGGCCACTCGCTGGGACAGGGCGTCGAGGGTCAGGTCACGGGCTTCGAGCCCTTCGAGCGGGCTCACGTGCCCCAGCAAGACGTGGTACCGGCCCCGCCAACCGGCCTCTTCGAAGGCCACCAGATCTCGGGGTTGTTCCACCACGAGCAGCCGCTGTCCCTCGCGGGTCTCGTCGCTGCAGATCGGGCAGGGATCCGCCTCGGACATGTTGTGGCAGAGAGAACAGGACAACACCGCCGTGGTGATGGCCTCGATCGCCGCCGCCAGCTCGAGCACCTCGTTCGGGGGCGCCCGCAGCAAATGGAAGGCGTGACGTTCGGCGGTGCGACTGCCTACGCCAGGGAGCTGTTTGAGGGCTTCGATGAGGCGCGCGACTGGAGTGGGATAGCCCATGGGGGCAATCCTACCCTCAGCGCCCCGTCAGGCCACGCCAGAGACTCAGAAGTCGGGCAGCTTCAACCCGCCGGTCAGATCGCCCCGCTGATCGTCGCGATACTTGCGCGAGGCCTGGACCGCCTGGTTGAGCGCGACACGCACGGCCTGGGCGACCAGCTCGGCGTCACCCGTCTTGATCAGCTCGGGGTCGATGTCCAAGGAGAGCACATCGCCCACTCCATTCATGCGCACTTCGACGCCGCTAGCCTTGCCGACGGTCTCGTGCTCCGCCAGGGTCTCCTCGATCTTGGCCAGGTTCTTTTCGAGGTTCTTGGCCTGTTCGAGCAGATGCCTGAAATCCATGGTCAGATGACTCCGGAGACGGGGAGAAGAGCGTCTCGGGCCGCGCTCCACGACCTGATCGTGCCTCAGATCCCCTCAGAAGTCGACTCTCTCGGAGTCGGGCCAGGCGTCCTCGACGCGCTGTTCCGCGGCGGACAGACCGTCCTTTGAGCCCCGGCGCGGCGGCGGCGCAGCCCCATGCCCCGCCCCTTGAGTTGGGGGATCGGCGGCTGGAGGCCTGGCGCGATCGGGTGCCCCGGTGCCCGTCGCTCCCGGAGTCGCGCTCGCGTCCTCGGTCGTCGCGGAGGGATGGCCCGCACCCGCTGCTTGGCCTGAGGCCTCGGGAGAGGGGCCGGGTGCAGGACCGGCCTCGCAACGGAGCTGCACCGCTCGACCCACGACCTTGAGCCCGGCGGCCTTCAGCTTCTCGGAGAGTTCGCGACCCTGGGGATCGAAGAGCTTCGAGGGCCCATCGGCAGGCAAGACCAGCACCAGCGCGTCTCCCTCCAGGCGGATGTCCACGTAGCGGTCCAACTCGGCCCGCAGGGAACGGCCGGTGAGAGCCGCCAGGAAGCGCTCCCGAAAGGTGACCTCTGCTCCCTGAGCCGCGGCGCTGGGGCGAGCGGACTGACGGGACTCTGCACCGGGCACGACGGGCGGCGTCGATCCGGGGCCAGCTTGAGCCGCCTCAGACGGCGTGGATCTCGGCTGCTGGGCCTGCGTCGATGGCTGGGCTCTCGCTGGTCGCTGAGCTTGCGTCGATTGCTGAGCTTGCGCCGATTGCTGAGCTTGCGCCGATTGCTGAGCTTGCGCCGGGGGGCGACTGGGCTCAGGCCGTGCCCTGGCCACCGGTCCGTCCCTGACGGGCGTGCCCCTGGACGGCGCGGCCCTCTGGCCCTGGGCAGCCGGGCCGCGGCCCATCTGAGCCGAGCCGCGGGGCGCCGGCCCCGCGCCCGCCAACAGGTCGGACACCGATTGCAGCGACGCCAGGCGGGCCAGGGTCAGCACGGCCATCTCCACCACCAGCCGGCCGTCGTGTTGTTGACGCAGTCGCCGCGAGGCCTCGACCAACACGTCGAGCATGGCCATCACCTGGTCGAGGGGCGCGTGCTTCGCCAGTTCAGCCAGGGCCCGGCGCTCGTCGTCCGTGGCGTCCGCCACCTCGCCCCCCGCCACCGTGACCAGCAGCCCCTCAAGGACCTCGGTGAGTTGCCCCACAAGGTCGGCGGCCCGAGCCCCCAGTTCGAGAGCCTGGGCGGTCTGGCGATGGACCCCTGCCGTGTCCCCGGCCAAGGCGTCCGCCAGCAAGCCATGGAGCAGCTCTGGGGACATGCGTCCGGTGAGCCGCTGCAGATCTTCGATGGACGGGGCACCGGCAGAAAAGGTGATCAGCTGATCGAGCAGTGAGAGCGCGTCGCGCATGCCTCCCTGGGCGTGTCGGGCCAGGCGCAAGGGCAGCTCGTCCGGGACGGAGACCCCCTCGGCCTGGCACACCGTCGACATCCTGGCTGCGATCTGCACCGACGTGAGCCGCCTGAAGTCGAACAGCTGACAGCGGGAACGGATCGTCTCCGGGACCTTGAGGGGCTCGGTGGTGGCCAAGATGAACTTGGCGTGCTCCGGGGGCTCCTCCAGGGTCTTCAGCAGGGCATTGAAGGCCGCCGTGGAGAGCATGTGCACCTCATCGATGATGTAGATGCGGTGCCGGGCTTCGACCGGACGAAAGCGCAGGTTCTCGATGAGCTCGCGGACGTTCTCCACCCGGTTGTGGCTGGCGCCGTCGATCTCGACCACGTCGAGGCACTCGCCCGCGCCGTCGATGGCCACACAGACCCGGCACTCATCGCAAGAGGTGCCGTCCCCAGAAGTCAGACAATTGAAGGCCTTGGCCAGGATGCGGGCCATGGACGTCTTGCCCACGCCCCGGGGGCCAGAGAACAGAAAGGCGTGGCCAGCCCGACCGCTGGAGATGGCGCTGCGCAGCACCCGGGCCACATCTTCTTGGCCCACGACATCATCGAAGGTGCGAGGCCTGTAGCGATTGGCCAGAACGGTGTAGGCAGCCATGGGTCCTAGCCTACGCCACGGGCCCGGCCGGCGTCGAGGCGCAGCGCCGCTCGGAGGTACGGCTCAGCCCGGAGGAACGACGCACCCCGCCGATGAAGGGAGTCGGCAACACAACGGCACATTCGCTTAGGGCTGCTCCCGTCAGGGCCTGACCCGGTTCACGCGTCCCGATTGTCACCGACCCCCATCATCGACGGGGAGGCGCTGAACCCCACCCGATCGAACGAGCACAACGTGACGTGGCGGAGAGGGTGGGATTCGAACCCACGGTCCCGTGAGGGACAACGGTTTTCGAGACCGCCACAATCGACCACTCTGTCACCTCTCCACGTCACGTCTGCGTTGTTCTGGTCAGGGTCCTGCTGATAAACCTGCATTTCGCACATCGATATCGCACACCGAGGCCACCCAGCCCTTGGCAGGCTGAGAGAGCCACGATGGCGGAGAGAGAGGGATTCGAACCCTCGGAACCGTTTCCGGCTCACTCGCTTTCCAAGCGAGCACAATCGGCCACTCTGTCACCTCTCCGCACGGTCTCGTGCAGCGGTCTCCCTGATGTAGCTCAGGAAACCGACCGGGCATTGTAGAAATGCCGCCGCGCCGCTCAACCCTGCACCCAGACTGTCTCTCAGTTCTCAGCGCTTGGAGCGAAAGAAGCGAGTCAGGAGTTCGGCGCAGTCTCCCTCCCTGACCCTGGGCAAGACGGTGCAGCGGTGGTTCAGGCGGTGGTCCTGGACCACATCCCGCAGGGAGCCGCAGGCCCCTGTCTTGGGATCCAGGGCACCGAAGACCAACCAGTCGACCCGGGCCAAGACCACGGCCCCGGCACACATGGCGCAAGGCTCGAGAGTCGAGGCCAGGATCGAGCCCTTGGGCAATCGAGGCGCCCCCACAGCCTGGGCGGCGCGGCTCAAGGCCAGGCGCTCGGCGTGGGCTGTGGGGTCAACCAGACCCAGGATCTCGTTATGGGCCAGGGCCAGAACCTCGCCGTCAGGGCCCAGGATCGCAGCCCCCACCGGTACCTCGTCTGCCGCGAAGGCCAGCTGGGCTTCGCCAAAGGCCAAGGACATGGCCCGGGCAAGCAGCTCATCGGAGGGAGGCGAGGCCGGTATTGCCGCCATGGGAGCCTGCCGGTCAGCCGTCGGCACGGCTGAGAGAGAGGGTGGTACACCCGGGAGGACTCGAACCTCCAACCTTCGGTTCCGTAGACCGACGCTCTATCCAATTGAGCTACGGGTGCTCCGCACTTTCGAGCCGTGGCTCGAAGGGCGCAGAGCAAACCAAGCGGACGCCTCTCATGTCAACCATCCTGTCCCCGACGGACCAGGGATCCTTGGCGCGAATCCCGCGCCAATAGGCCATTCGCCGGGTCTCGCATGAGCCTTTTCGCAGTTTTTTTGATCCACGGAGAACACTGCTGGATCCCCCAGCCACGATCCTGGCCTGAACTCGGGCAGGAACCGACCGATCCGCCGCACCTTGGCCCCGCCAACATCTGGATTCCCTATGTATCAAAGGGTTAACGAACGCACGGCTTCATCACCAGCGTGCGCTGAAGGCCGTAAGCAAGAGCGCCGACCGTCCGATCCAGTGACGTTGGCCCCCCGACAAGCCCACAGCTCTCGCCGTCTTCGTCGGCGCCGATCGTGTTCATTCGTGCGCTTTGCCACCGATACAGAGTTCGAAACCAAAACGCATGTGTCGTTTCGGTCGACCTTTTGCAAAAGGGAGTACGTCAACCATGGCTAAGAAGGCCACTCGTAAGAAGGCCACGCGCAAGAAGGCAACGCGCAAGAAGGCCACCGCCAAGAAGACCACGCGTAAGAAGGCGACGCGTAAGAAGGCCACGCGCAAGAAGGCAACGCGCAAGAAGGCCACTGCCAAGAAGACCACGCGTAAGAAGGCGACGCGTAAGAAGGCAACTCGCAAGAAGGCGACTGCCAAGAAGGCCACGCGCAAGAAGGCGACTCGCAAGAAGGCCACTCGCAAGAAGGCGACTCGCAAGAAGGCCACGCGCAAGAAGGCCACTCGCAAGAAGGCGACTCGCAAGAAGGCCACACGCAAGAAGGCCACTCGCAAGAAGGCCACTCGCAAGAAGGCCGCCGCGAAGAAGACCACCCGTAAGAAGGCTACTCGCAAGAAAGCCACCCGCCGCAAGGCGACTCGTCGCTGACAGCGACTACGGGCACTTCCGCCTTTCCAGCGGGCGCTTCTCCTTCGGGAGGGGCGCCCGCTGTCTTTTCAGGGTCAGGGGCCCCGCAGCCTGGCCAGCTCGTCGTCGATGAGCTGCTCCAGCCGCTCAGCAGTCAGCCCGGAGAAGGTAGGAAGCACCGCCGCCGCCCCCGCTCGCAGATGGTCGCCGCCCCCTCGCTCGGACGGCACAAAGGCCACTGCCGCCATGCCAGCGGCCCGAGCCGCCTCCACTCCCAGCACCGCGTCTTCAATGACCAGGCAGACCTGGGGCTCAACGCCGAGCTGCCGGGCCGCCTCCACGAACAGGTCTGGGGCTGGCTTGCCCTGGCTCACATCGTCTTTGGTCACGATTGCTGAAAAGAGTCTGGTGACTCCCAGCTGATCCAGAATGAGGTCGGCCTGAGCCCTGGTGGCAGACGTGGCCAGGGCCAGCTGCTTGCCCTCCGCCTGCAGCGACAGCAGCAGCTCCAGCACCCCCGGAAGCGGCGGCAGAGGATGCTCGGCGAGATGCACCAGACCGATCGTTACCCGCTCTCGGGCCAAGGCAGCGGGAGTGTCGCTGAGGCCGAAACGGTCGATCAGCAAGGCGAAAAACGAGGGTTCGTCCATGCCGATGCAGGGGTCGTAGTCGGCCTGGTCGAGGGCCACGCCCCGGCTGGACAGCACGGCGTTGGTGGTGGCGAAGTGCAGCGGCTCGCTGTCTACGAGCACGCCATCCATATCGAAGATGACTGCGTCCATGGGCATGGCCTCAGGGCTCCATCGGGGCGGTTGAGGTTCTAACCCGGAGCCGCCAAAGCGGTCCACGATTCAGGCCGACACTTGCCTGGAGGGCTCCACTCACCTAGAAACGTGGGCCATCAGACCGTTGTCGAGAGGGTACCCATGAGCACGACTGACTACGCCCCGCCGCCAGATCGTGAACGCTGGGGGTCACGCCTCGGGCTGATCCTGGCCATGGCCGGAAACGCCGTGGGCCTGGGCAACTTCCTGCGCTTCCCCAACCAGGCGGTCCAGAACGGGCAGGGCTCGTTCATGGTGGCCTATTTCATCAGCCTGCTGCTGCTGGGCATCCCGCTGATGTGGATGGAGTGGGGCATCGGTCGTCGTGGCGGCCACTTCGGCTACTCGACGGCGCCTGGCATGTTCCAGAGCCTGACCAGGATGCGCTGGGTCAAGTACATCGGCGCCCTGGGCGTGGTGATGCCGCTGCTGATCGTCATCTACTACGTCTACATCGAGTCATGGACCCTGGGCTACGCGGTCCAATCTGCCACCGGCACGTTGACAGGCCAGGACACGGGCGCCCACTTCAACAACTACCTGGGCGGCAGCGGGGGCTTCCTTGGCGAGGCCGGCTGGCAAGGCACGAGCACCGCCTACGGTTTCTTCGCCATCACCATCGCGGTGAATCTCTGGGTGCTCTCCCGCGGACTGAGCAAGGGCATCGAGGTCATCGCCAAGATCGGCATGCCCATCTTGCTGCTCTGCGCCATCGCCCTGGTGGCCCGCGTCTTGACACTCCCCGAGGTCGACGGCCGCAGCGCCATGGACGGCCTGGCCCTCTACTGGCAGCCCGACTGGCAGCGACTGTTCTCAGGCGACGCGGCGGCCATCTGGCTCGCAGCGGCTGGACAGATCTTCTTCACCCTGTCCGTGGGCTCTGGCGCCATCAATACCTACGCCTCCTACCTGACCCGTGACGACGACATCGTCCTCACCGGCCTGGCCACGGTCTCCACCAACGAGTTCTGCGAGGTCATCCTGGGCGGCACCCTGGCCATCCCCGCAGCCTTCGTCTTCCTGGGCAGCCAGGGCGTCTGGGAAGCCAGCTCGGGCAACATGGGCCTGGCCTTCATCACCATGCCCCAGATCTTCGCCCAGACCACCGTGTTCGGCATGGAGCCCGGGCCCGCCAGCGTGCAGATGCTCGGCACGCTCTGGTTCGGCCTGCTCTTCGTCGCTGGCATCACGTCGTCGCTGGCCTTGTCCCAGCCGACCATGGCCTTCTTCGAGGACACCCTGGGCTTCACCCGCAGGAAGGCTGCAGTGATCGTGGGCTTGATCATCCTGCTCTGTGTGCAGCCGGTGATCCTGCTGAACGGCGTGCTCGACGAGATCGACTACTGGGCCGGCACCTTCGGCCTGGTGCTGTTCTCCACCGTAGAGGTGGTCTTGTTCATGTGGGTCTTTGGTTCGGATCGCGCCTGGGCCGAGATTCACCACGGCTCTGAGCTACGCGTCCCGCGCATCTTCAAGTTCATCATGACCTGGGTCACGCCCCTGGTGCTCATCGGCATGCTGTGCTGGTGGGGATCGACCACGGCCCTGCCGATCCTGATGTTCGAAGAAGACCCCAACGGCGCCGTCTACTCGGAGCTCAGCCGTAGCAACGCACAGCTGGCCCGCGGGCTGATGCTGGCGCTCTTCGCCTTCTTCGCCCTGCTGGTCTTCGTGGCTTCCCGCCGCGGCCGCTTCCGCTCGCTCGAGACCATCGAGGAGGACGCCTGATGTTCCTCTCCCTGTTGCAGAACGGCAGCCAGCTGCCCGAGAACCCCGAGATGACCACCGCCTCGTGGATCTTCATCGGCGCCGCCTGGACCTTCGTCATCGGTCTGGTGGTCTGGTGCTTCGTCAAGGTCATCTGGGGTGAGCGCTCCACGTGAGCCTGTCCGGCGAGGCTCGCACCCGTCTCGCAGAGCTGGCCCGCAACGAGCTGCCCGTCCCCAGAGATCCGCGGCTGCTCATCGCTGACCTGACCGAGGGCAAGCTCGGCGGCGACGAGGCGCTCGAGGTTCTGTCCCGCACCAGCCTGGCCTGGATTCAGCTGCGGGACATGGGCCTGGAGCGCAGCTGGCAGTCAGGCTTCGGCTGGTTCATGGCCCGCAACCTGATGCTCTTCGGCGTGGTCTCGCTGATTCTCTACGCCGGGCTCGGCCCCCCACCGGCGGTGCTCGACGGCGCCCTGGCCGGAGCGGCGCTGTACTACCTGATCGTGCTGGCCATGTGCCCCTTGCGCGTCAGGCACCACAAGCGCCGCCGTGCGGGCATCTTGCAGGCCTACGAGGTTGACCTCGGCGCGTACATCGAGAGCCTCTGAGCGCCCCTCAGGCGGCCTCGTCGGCGACTTCAGAGTCAGCGGGCCCCTCTTCGCGGCTCAGCTCGCCCGCAATGCACGAGATCAAGACGGGCTTGGCGTTCAGACAGGTGTACAGCCTCACCGGTGCTGCCCAGAGCTTCTCCAGGTTGCGCAGGGTCGCTTCCGCCGCCTGCACTTGCAGCTCGGCGCCGCTCCAGCAGTGCTCCAGGATCAACTCCCCATCGTCGCTGTCGACACGGCGGATCACCGGCTGGCCCCCATTGGTGAGTTGATCCATGAGCTGCGCTTTCGCCGTCTCGAACTCCTCGCTCGTGGTGCCCAGGCCCTGGGCCAGGGCGAACTCTTCATCGAGAAAATTGTCAATGAAGGTCAGGTCGTTGTGCACCGTGCACGCCTCGAAGATCTTCTCCTGACCTCGGGTTGCGGCGATGTGACGAAACAGCTCCATGCCCAGCTTGTACGGGTTCATGGGACCGTCGTCCCCACCCATGGCGCCGCTGTGCTGGTCGGCGTAGTCGACCACCTCGGCGTCCCGCAACAGCTCGCTGGTCATCAGGCGGCTGTGCCAGAACGACGCCCAGCCTTCGTTCATGATCTTGGTCAGACCCTGAGGCAAGAAGTAGTAGGCCTCGTCGCGCAGGATCGAGAGCAGCTCTTGTTGCCAGTCTTTCAGCGGCGCACGGAGCAGCAGCTCGCCCAGGATGTCCCGCTCGGGGATGAGTCCATCGAGTGGCGGCCCGTTGCCAGGCTTGCCCCGGGCCCGTGACAGGGCGCCAGGGTCGACCAGATTGTCGAGGGACTGCACGGTGTCGATGAACGACTCCACGGGCTCCAGGCCCTGCTCGTCGATCAACGTGCGCACCCTCGAACCGTGGCTGGCCAACCCGTCCATCATGTTGCGCTCGGTGTGGGCGAACCAGGCGTTGTGGGTGAAGAAGTCAGCGTGGCCGCAGACGTGGGCCATGATCAGTTTCTGTTCGACAGCGGCGTTCTGGTTGAGCAGGTAGGCCACCACCGGCTTGGTGTTCACCACCAGCTCGTAGATGCGCTGCAGGCCGTAGATGTGACCCTTCATCAACCGGTCGAACTCCATGCCGAAGCGCCAGTGCGGGTAGCGCACAGGGAAACCACCGTAGGCCGCGATCTCGTTGAGCTGACGGTGGTCCACCATCTCGTAGACGATCTCGGGGAAGTCGAGCCCTTGCGAGCGGGCCCGGGCCTCCACCGCTTCTTGCAGGGCCAGCAGCTCAGCGCCGATGTCAGCCATGGTTCAGCGTCCCGAGCCGAGGAAGGTCTTGATCGCCGGCAAGATGCCCTGCCGGTCGAGGATCTCACAGGCGATCAGCCCTTCTTGCGCGCCCACACCTTCGTCGAGGTCCTTCATGAACTGCCCCGAGCCGTAGGCGCTCTTCACCTGCCCGTAGCAAAACAGATTGGCCGCCGGGAGCAGCGTCTCGCGCAGGAGCGAGAGACACTTCTCCGTGTCCCGTCCGCTCCAGTTGTCGCCGTCCGAAAAATGAAACAGGTAGATGTTCCACTCCTCGGAAGGGAACTCCTGGGCCAGCATCTGCGCGGCCAGCTCGTAGGCGGACGAGATCTTGGTGCCGCCCGATTCGCGCAGGCGATAGAAGGTGTCGTGGTCGACCTCTTTCGCCGAGGCGTCGTGGACCAGGTAGCGGGTCTCGAGGCTCTTGTATTGGCTGCGCAACCAGCTGTCGATCCAGAAGGACACCAGCCGCACGATCTCCTTCTGTTCGCGCCCCATCGAGCCAGACACGTCCATCATGTAGAGGATCATGGCGGCGTGATCGGGCTTCAAGATCTCCTTGGCCGAGCGGAAGCGCAGGTCTTCTGCGATGGGCACCAGCCGAGGATCGTCGGGGTCGTAGGTGCCCGTGGCGATCTGGCGGACCAACGACTCTTTCATGGTCCGGCGCATGTGGCGCAGGGAGCGCGGCCCTGAACGACTCACCGATGAATAGCGGTGACCGCTCACCGCCACCTGAGCCTTGCCCCGAGGTTCGATGTTCGGCAGCTCCAGCTCTTCACCCAGGATCTTCGCCATCTCCTCCAGTGTCAGCTCCACCTCCAGCATGTGTTCGCCAGGGACGTTGCCCGCTGTCCCCACGCCGGCTTCGTCGCCAGCGCCGTCGGCGGCAGAGCCCGTCCCCGCGCCGCCCCCACGTTCTTCAGAGTTCGAACCAAAGCGCAGCCGGGGCAGCTCGATGCGAGGCAGGGGGATGGACACCAGCTGCCCGCCCTTGCAGCCGATCATCTCGCTGCCCGAGACGTAGGACTCGAGGTCATGCTTGATCTGCCCCCGAACGATGGCGTCGAAGCGACGTCGATCACGCTCGACCCGCCCTGAGGTCTCGCTCACGAGGGCTCCTCCTCCGGGGTCTTGGTGTCGCCCCGAGCGAACAGGCCCGCCACGTGTTCAAGCACTCGGGCGGCGCAGGCCTCGCAGTGACCACGCTCGCGCACCAGCTGGCTGCGCACCATGGCGACCTTCTCGAGCACATCACGGTCGACGACCGTGCTGGAGTCGGCGGTGATCTGGAAGCTGTCCCGGCTGTCCTCGAAGAGCTTGAGTTCGAGCGCTCCCCGGAGGCGGTCGTTGGACAGGTAGGTGAACTTCTCGCCCTTCGCTGCCAGGGCCTCGATGTAGTTCATGATCTCTCGGCGGAAGTCGCTCTTGCGCGCCTCGGCCACGCCGATCTTCTCTTCGATCGCACGCATGAGACGCTCGTCCCCGTGGCCTGGGCCCTCCGTGGCCGCGCTCACCGAGTCGACGTAGTTGCAGCACAGCCGCTGCACCGCCTGGGTGTCTGCGGCCAGGGCGTCCCGCACCTCGGCCTTGAGGCATTCGTCGACCTCTTCGCGCACCAGCATGATCAGCTCGCCGAAGTGCAGCCGCTGCTCTTCGCTGTCCATCAACGGGTGGTTGACCAGCCCGGCCTCGAGGGAGTCGAGCACATCGAAAGCGGTCAGGCAGCTCGGCGCCCCGTCCGCCACCAGGGCCGCGGCGATGCGGTCCTGGATGAAGCGCGGTGAGATGCCCGTGAGCCCCTCGTCGAAGGCCTCGTCCCGCAGCTCCTGGGCCGTGCCTTCGCCGAAGCCCGCCACGACGTGACCGTCGTAGAGCCACAGCTTCTGGACCAACGAGATGCCCGCGTTGTTCGACTCCTGCAGGCGCGTGAGCACGGCCCACATGGCCGCCGCTTCGAGAGCATGAGGCGCCAGGTGCCGCCCGGCGCAAGACTCATCGCCGAAGCTCTTCTCGTAGATCTTGACCTCCTGGGACAGCCGCCGGTTGTAGGGGATGTCGATCTTCGTCGTGCGATCGCGAAAAGCCTCCATCAGCTCATCGCTCTGCAGCCGTCGATACTCCGGCGAGTTGGTGTGCCCCAGGATCACCTCGTCGATATCGCTCTGGGCGAACTTCTTGGGCTTGACCGTGTGCTCCTGGGTCGCACCCAGCAGGTCGTACAAGAAGGCCACGTCGAGCTTCAGCAGCTCGACGAACTCGATCAGGCCGCGGTTGGCCACCTGAAACTCGCCGTCGAAGTTGAAGGCCCGGGGGTCACTGTCGCTGCCGAACTCGGCGATGCGCCGGTAGTTGATGTCGCCGGTCAACTCGGTGGAGTCCTGGTTCTTCTCGTCCTTCGGTTGGAAGGTGCCGATGCCCACCCGGTCTTGCTCCGAGAGCACGAAGCGGTAGACCTCGATCGACCGCTCGATGGCCGAGAAGTCTCCGCCCGAGGCGGCCATGACCTGGTCGTGGTAGTGGCGGCACAGGGGGCACAGATCGCCCGTGGGACCCAAGGCGTACTCGCCATCGAAGCGCCCGTTCAGATCGGCGTACACATCGTCGAGCACAGCCGTGGGCAGCAGGTGCAGCGGGTCTTCGTGCATGGGGCATTCGTGGGCCTCGCCGTCGATGAGCCAGCGATAGCTGTAGATCGCACCTTCGGGTCGACGGGAGTAGTCCACCAGCCCGCGCTTGAGCAGCCGCGCGATGGTGCTCTTGGACGAGCCCACCGGCCCGTGCATGAGCAAGACTCGGCGTTCAGGACCCAGACCGAAAGCCGCGGCCCGCAGGTGCGTCACCAGCTCGGCCAGGGGCCGCTCGATGCCGAAGATCCCATCGCGACCGCCATCGAACGGGTCGTCGAAGAAGCGGTAGTGCACAGGCTTGTTGCTGTCGCTCGCATCCACCACCTTGCCGTGACTGATGATGGTGTCGTAGAGGCGCTGATAGGCGTTGCGAGCCAGGCGCGGATCCCTGCGCACCTCGGACAGATAGGCGCTCAGATCGCCGGTCCAATGCAGCTCCTTCCAGGCCTTGCGGTTGTCGAGCTTGCGCGCCAGCTGGATGTACTCAGGGCTGTTGCCGCTGGCCAGAGAGCGCTCACCAGAGAGCTCCCGGGGCGTACGAACGTGGTCCTCGATGCGGTCATCCATGGCAACTTCACTCGGTCAGGGTGCAAGGGATCGGCTTCGTCCCCTATCGGAACCGACCGCCCTCGACCTTGATCGAGGGGCCACAAGACCTCCTCAACCAGCCTGATAGCCCCGCTCAAGCCCAAAAACCCGCGCCAATCACACAGGCCACGGCCACCGAGCCCCTTCCCGCCAAGAACGCCGTCACCAAGAAACGCCCCCCAAAAGGCCACAGTCGCCTCTCTCCACCAGCGAGGTCGTCCCTGTTTTTCACCAGGGGGGTCTGCAGCGAGTGTGGAGGCAAAGCCGACCCTGTCTGAGCGAAACGGCCCCCCTGGTGAAAAACAGGGACGACCGGAACAGCGCCGAAAGAGCGACCTGTAGCGCTGCCCCCTAGTCCGACCTATTCGCGGAGTTCGTCGCGAGAGCGTGGTTGCGCCTTCGTGGCAAGGCGGAGGGCGCGATGGCACCGGAGGCGGGGTGCCACCCCGTTGAGGATGGCATCGTGGACTCCAACGCAGTCCACGAAGGCGCAAACGCGTTCGCAGCAGGAGTCCGTGAATAGGTCGGACTAGCCAAGCCGCCGGGGCAGAACCAGCATGAGCAGCCAGACCAGCAAGCTGGCGATGGACACCCCTCGTCCCCAGCCAAAAGCCGCCGGCGCATAGCGCAGGTGCACCTCGTGGCGCCCCTCGGCGACAGCGACCACCTGCCAGGCTGCGTAGGCCGGCGTGGTGGGCTTGTAGTCTCCGCCGTCGACGGAGGCCTCCCAGCCCGGGGCGAAGTTCTCCGTGAAGACCAACAGGGCGTTGCCGTCGGTCACGGTCTCGACGAGCACGTCACCGGGCTTGTGGGACAGCACCTTGGCGCTGCCCTGGCCACCCAGGGGAGAGGTCCACTCACGCTCCAAGAAGGCCACCTGCCCCGGGTGAAGCTGCAGCAGATCGCCTCGGGTCTCGGGCCCCATGACCGCAGCCTGCCCGGCGATGAAGACCCGGCCCAGGTTGCCGGCGTTCTCCCAGATACGCACCTCGCTCTCGTGGACCAAGGACAGCCCCTCGATGTGGCTCAGATCAGTGTCACGGGCCGTGAGAATGTAGCGCACATCGAGCAGATCGAACCGAGGGCTGTCGTAGGCCACAGACTCTTCGGAGAAGCTGAACGAGGCGAACGCGTCCATCTTGAGCGGCACTTCGATGAGCAGCTGGTAGGTGCGGTGATAGCCCAGGTTGTCGTAACTGAGCAGATGCTCCAGGCCCACGGCAAACTGGGTGTCTGGCGGCAGGATCGTGCCCTCGCTGAAGATCCTGAAGGGCCCGACCTCGGCCTGGCGCTGCTGCAGCCAGGTCACGGACTCCGTGGGCGGGAACAGTTCGCCTTCAGGAGTCGCCCTGTTATAGCCCGCGCCCAGGCTGACCACGTCGACGGCCACCACCACGGCCGCCACCCAGGCACCAGTCTTTCGCTGCCGGGAGACCATCCAACCCAGCAGGCCCAGGCCAACACCCACCATGGCCAGGTCGCGCAGGGACAGCTGGCGGGCCCGGCGAATGGCCAGGGGCTGGTCGGCGATCACGGTCATCTTGCCGTCCCTCACCGACTCGACTCGCAGGCGATGGCGGCCCTCTTCGGTGCGCTGGGCAGCGAAAGGCACGCTGAGCGGGTTCTCTGGTGTCGTGGCCCGGGCAGGCCCACCCCGCAAGCGCAACCCATCGACCCAGATGCGCAGGTCGTCAACCGCCTCGGGGAGGTCGAGGCAGATCATGATGTTGCTGCGGCCGTCGTGGACCAGCTGATGGTCGGGGGAGCGAAGGCCGGCGACGATGGTCCGGCCGCCATGGGGGTCCAGAGGGATCCGCAAGACCAAGAACGTCACCAGCAGGCTGGCCCCGATCACCAGGGCCACCCTGCCTGTGGCCTTGAGCATGGCTGAGGAGACTCTTGCCGAGGTCAGCCGGTCGAGGAACATGGCCCCCCCGCAGGCTGTGAGAAAGCCCACCGGCCCCAGCAGGCGGGTCGAGCCCACCTCGCTCAGCCCGGGGATCAGCCGCACGAGCCCTTCGACCCCAGGGATGTGATAGGCCGCGCCCCAGAGCAAGAAGGCGCCCAGAGCCATGAAGCGGATGAACCCGCCGCCGTAGCCCACCAGATAGGCCAGCACCAGCAGCATGGGCGGCAAGACCCCGGCGTAGCCCCCGTTGAGCCCCGGGTAGTCCTGGGCGCCGGTGAAGGCCAGCCCCCCCACGGGGTTGCCGTACATCTCGGGCAAGAAGACGACCCCCGAGGCCACCGCCATGCCCATGCGCCGGGCCATGACCAGGGCCACCACCACGCTGCCAAGCGCCAGCAGATTGCGGAACATCCCGGGGTTCGCGGCCGCCCGCAGCAGGGCCACGGCGGCCAGGAAGAAGACGGCAAAGACCGCCGAAGCGCCCAGGCTCACTCCGCCCTCGAAGTGAGCCGACTGGATCTCTCGCAGATGCAGGCCATGGCTCAGCTGGGCGTACTCCAGGAAGGGCAGCCATTGAATGGCGGACAGACCCAACCCCAGCAGGCAGGCGCCCACCACCAGCCCTCGGCCGTGGCTGTCCCAGAACCGCCAGAGGGCCCAGAGCCCCACCACGAACCCCGCCACCAGGCCAGTCTCTGGGTGGCCTCCCAGAACGAGCAGGGCCAGCCCCAGAGCCAGCATGGCCACCCGCCGACGGCTGCGGTCCTCGACCACACGTTCCACCGCAAGAAAGCAGAAGGGCAGGGCCAGCAGCGTGTGGGACAAGGCGTACTGCAGCCACAGCACCTGATGTCCGCCGAAGCCGAAGGCCAGCCCGCCGAACAGGGCCGCTGGCACAGAGAGCCCCAGGCGGCGCAGAAAACGCCAGGTGAACCAGGCCGAGCCCACCAGCACCGCCAGGGCCTGCAAGAGCGGCACCAGTGGCACCGGGAAGACCGCCGCCAGCAAGGTCAGGGGATGAAAGAGCGAGCTGGTGATATTGCCCAGAAACGGCTGGCCGCCCCCGCCCTGGGAGGTCCACAGGGCCTGCTGCTCTCCGGCGTAGATTCGCGCCGCTTCGAGGAGGTAGGGGTAGTAGATGCGCGGCTGGTCGCCGACGAAGCGGTTGTGCGCCGGCTGGGACTCCAGGGCCGCCGACCAGGGCAGCGAGTGCTGCAGCGATTCGCGGGAGACCAGCACCGCACCGGGGCTGAAGGCGTCCCACAGGAACGCCACCGCCAGCACGGTGAAAAGGGCAAACGCTCCGAGGTCCAGCCGTCGATTGGTTGAAAGCAACGCAAGGACCCCGCTACGATTCGCGCCCCCCGGACGTCGAAGGCGCAGCATGATAAGTGCTGTCATACCTGTCTACAACGAAGCAAACTGCGTCGACGCCAGCGTCGAGGCCGTGAGTGCAGTGCTCCGCGAACTGGTCGGTGACGACTGGGAGATCGTCCTCGTCGACGACGGCGGCGATGACGGCACGGGCGAACTGATCGATGGCCTGGCCGCCGCCGACCCCCACTTCGTGGCCTGTCACCACGAGACCAACCAGGGCAAGGGCGCCGCGGTACGCACTGGCGTCATGGCCACCCGGGGCGAGATGGTCATGTTCTGCGACGCCGACCAGTCCACGCCGGCCGAGACCCTGAAAGAGTTCGTGGCTGCCATGAACGACGGCGCCGACGTGGTGGTGGGCAACCGCAAGAGCCCTGAGGCCAATATCGAGCGCTGGCAGCCGGCCGTCCGCACCTGGCTGGGCCTGGGTTTCACCCGACTCGCCAATGCGATGACCGGGTTGACCATCAGCGACTACACCTGCGGCTTCAAGCTGTTCAAGGGCGACCTGGCCCGGGCTGTCTTCGCCGCCACCACCACCCGGCGCTGGGCCTTTGACGTGGAGGTCCTGGCCAGGGCCGTCCAGAGAGGTTGCTCCGTACAGGAAATCCCCATCAGCTGGAAGCACGTCTCCGACACCAGGGTGCGCCTGGCCAGGGACGTGATCGGCTCCTTCGTGGAGCTTTTGGGCATTCGCCGCCGGCTGAGAGCGGAGCGCTCACCCAAGCGATGATGTAGGATTCGTCGCAACTGCCGAAAGTCTCCACTGAGGGGCTGCCCGGCACCTCCCCTGAACGACCAGCGACCCCCGCTTTCATGACCGAATCGCCGAAATCCGTCACCATCCTGGGCGGGGGCCTGGCTGGCCTGTCCGCAGCCCAGAAGTTCGCCGAGAAGGGTTGGGCCGTCACGGTCCTCGAAGCCGAAGCCCAGGTGGGAGGGCTGGCCTCGTCGTTCACCGAAGAAGGCTACACGTTCGACTACGGGCCCCACCGGCTGTACAGCAACCTCGAGCCCCTCAACGAGCACTTCAAGATGGTGCTGGGCGAGAACTGGGATTACAGAGACCGGCTCTCTCGCATCTACCTCAAGCGGCGCTTCGTGGACTACCCGCTCAAGGGCAACATGATGCACAAGGCCCTGCCGCCCCTGCTGCTGGTCAAGGCTGGCGTCGACTACGTGTTCGTGCGCATCCGCAACTTCTTCAAGCCCATCCCCGACGACAACTTCGAGAACTGGGTGGTCAAGCGCTTCGGGCGCACGCTCTACGAGGTGTTCTTCGGCATGTACACCCGCAAGGCCTGGGGCATCCCCTGCACCCAGATCTCCGCCGACTGGGCCAGCCAGCGCATCTCGTTGCTGAGCCTCTGGGACACGGTCAAGAAGACCCTGCTCAAGCCCAAGAACACGCCCCGCACCTACGTCTCCAAGTTTCTCTACCCCAAGACCGGCGGCATCGGCGAGCTGAGCCTGGGCTACGAGCGGCTGATCGAGCGCGATGGTGGCAAGGTCATCTGTGGTGCAAGGGTCACGCGCCTTGAGTCCGAAGGCGACAAGGTCACCAAGGTGATCTATGACTCCCCGGAAGGCGAGCAGGAGCACGAGCCCGATCTGCTGGTGAGCACCCTGCCCCTGACCATGATCGTGCCCATGATGGGCGAGAGCACCCCCGCCCCGGTGCAGGGTGCCGTCGAGGGTCTGACCCACAAGGGCATCGTCTTCGTCTACCTCAAGATCGACCGGCCCCAGCTCACCCCCGACCACTGGATCTACATCCCCGAAGAGCACATCGCTGTGCATCGCATCAGCGAGTTCACCAACTTCAGCAAGGACTGCGCCCCCGAGGGCCAGACCATGGTCTGCGCCGAGATCACCTCGACCAACGGTGATCACTACTGGCAGAGCAGCGACGATCAGCTGCTCGAGCTGGCCGCGGCCAACCTGATCGATCTGGGGCTGCTCAACGAGGGCGACGTGCAACCAGGCGGGTTCGTGCGCCGGGTCGACTACGCCTACCCGATCTACGACCTCACCTACCGCGGCCACGTGAAGACCCTGCTCGATTGGCTCAAGGGCTACTCGAACATGGTCTCCACCGGACGTCAGGGCCTGTTTCGCTACGGCAACATGGACCACTCGGTGGCCATGGGACACGCCGTCGCCCGCCGCATCCTCGAGAACTCGGCCATCGACCACGCCGACGTCGCTGCGAGTGACGAGTACTTCGGGTGACTCCTGGCGAGGCCGCTGCCCCCGACCTGCCCTCGGGCTTGCCAGGGGATGGCATGCGCGACACCCCGTGCCTCTTCTGCGGCACCCACGACGAGAAGCTACGCTTCGCCGAAGGCGTCTACAGGGTGGTCGAGTGCGAGCGCTGCGGTCATGTCTACGTCAATCCGCGCCTTCCCGCAGACCGCCTGCACGAGATGTACCAGGAGGAGTACTGGACCTCTGACCGGGCCAAGGAGTTCGGCTACACGGGCTACCTGAACGACGCCCCGCTCTACCTGCGCACCTATGGCGTGCGCAGCCAGATCATCGACAAGTACAAGCCCCAGCCAGGGTCCGTGCTCGACGTGGGCTGCGCCGCCGGCTTCTTCCTGGCCGTGATGCACGAGAAGGGCTGGCGCACCACGGGCATCGAGATCAGCAGGCCCATGGTCGATTACGCCCAGAACGAGCTGGGTCTCCCGGACATGCACCGGGGCGAGCTGCTCAGTGTCGATCTGGGCGACGCCCCCCCCTTCGACGTGATCACCTTGTGGGACGTGATCGAGCACCTCGAGCATCCCGACGAGTACCTCGATCGAGCGGTAGAGCTGCTGGCCGACGACGGCATCCTCGTGCTCGAGACCCAGAACGTCGACTCGCGCTTCGCCAAGCTCATGGGTCGGCGCTGGCAACACTACAAGCACGAAGAGCACCTGTACCACTTTCAGCCCGAGAGCCTGGGCCGCCTGCTCGCGGGCGCGGGGCTGAAGATCGAAGAGAACACTCCGCGCCGAGGCGGCAAGTACGTCTCGCTGAGTTTCCTCGTCGAGCGCCTGGGCAAGGTCCACCCGGCGTTGACCGTGCTGGCCTCGCCCCTGCGCCTGGTCGGCGGCGTCTCGCTCTACGTCAATCTGGCTGACGAGATGATCGTCGTGGCCAGCAAGGCCTGACATGGACCGCACGGCCTTCGCGCTGTTCGCCAAGCTCGAACAACGGCACTGGTGGTTTCGGGGGCGGCGAGACCTCTACGTGCCCCTGCTGCGCCACGCCCTTTGCCGCGCCCTGAAGCGCGAACCCACCGACCTCGCCGTGGCCGACGTGGGCTGCGGTGTGGGTGGCTTTCTCGACGCACTGCAGCAGTTCGGTTCGGTCATCGGCCTCGAGCTCGACCTGCCCGCCATCGAGTGGTGCCGACAGAGAGGTCACAGCAGCACCCTGGTGGGACGATGCGACGCCCTGCCCGTGCGCCACGACACCCTCGACCTGATCACCATGTGGGACGTGCTCGAACACACCCCGGACGACGGGGCCGTGCTGCGCGAAGTCCGCTCGGTGCTGCAACCCGAGGGCTTCCTGGCCCTGTCCCTGCCGGCCTACCCGTTTCTGTACAGCAACAACGACAAGGTCGCCCAGCACTTCCGCCGCTACACCCGCGGCGGCATCTGTCGGCTGCTGAGAGCCCAGGGCTTCGAGGTGGTCAAGGCCACCTACGTGAACGTGGTGCTGAGCCCGGCCATCATCCCCGCCGTCCTGGCGCTCAAGGCGAAACAGAAGCTGCTCCCGGTCGCGGACGACGACACCAACAACCTCAGCTGGTCCTTGCCCACCCCACTCAACAACCTGCTGGCGGGGATCTTCGCCGGGGAGCGCCACCTGCTGCGCCACATCTCCGCACCGTTCGGGCACAGTCTGTTCGTCGTCGCCAGACGCGTCGACGATGCCAGACGCGTCGACGATGCCAGACGCTCCGGCGATGCGAGACTCGCTGACGACGACAGCTCCTCGGGCGGGTGCGGACCTTGAGCGGCTCGGGCGAGCCCGCTCGTGGCTGGCCTGCCCTGGTCCTGATCTTGGTGGTCGCCGCCCTGACCCTGCCCTCCAGCTGGGCAGCCAGCGCCTCGCCTCCATCCGCAGGCCCTGCACCGGCGACCCGGAGCCACCCGGCCCGGCTGGTCGAGCTCATGGTGCCCGGCGCTTTCGCCCCGGTCACAGGCGTGGCCGAGAGTCGCAGCTTGGTCACCGAGTCCGTCCTGGGCACGCGCACGGGCCCCTGGAGCCTGACCTCTCCGCTCCATGTAGGCCTCACGACCCTCGCCCTGGCCCTGCTCGGCCTGATGACCGCACCGGGCAAGGCGGCCCTCATCGCTCGCCTGACCCTGGCCCTGGCCGCTCTTCTCGCCTGGAACCTCACCCCCTGGCGTCCCGCGCTCTGCGTGCCGGTGGCTCAGACAGCCCTCGCCGTCCTGGCCGGATGCGGACTGCTGTCCCTGCTGCGCCGCCGAGACGAGCGCTCGGAGATGGTCCTGGCGGTGTTCTGCCTGGGAATGACGGGAGCGCTGGTGGGTGCCGCACTGGCCGCGGGAGCCGCCACGGACGGCGAGGCCTTGCAGCCCTTCTTGAGCGCCCTGCCCGCCGGGCACCCGGCTCCCGGTCCCGCGACCCTGGCCGCGTCGGCGAACGTGCTGCGCCGGGCCCTCGATGACGCCGCCCTGGCCAGCTGCGTCTGCCTGGGCGCGATCCTGGGGCTGCTGCGCTGGCGTGGCCCGGCCGCCGCCTCACTGGTCTCCGTGGCCTGCGCGGCGGAGCTGCTGTGGCTCAGCGGGCGCTGAGCGCTGTGAGCCGCCCGTGGGCCAGGGCCAGGGCGCCCAGGGCCCAGAGCAGGCCGTGGGCCCAGGCAGCTCCTGCTCCCACCGCGCCCAGATCGGGCACCAGCCAGACCCAGACCGCCGAGCCGTCCAGGCCCGTGAGCCAGGGTCGCAGCTGACCCACGATGGCCAGGGCCCACAACGCGGCCACCAACCGACGCCGATCCAGCCAGGCGCCCAACACCAATCCTCCCGCCACCAGCACGGCGACTTGCGCCAAGAGGCCCCAGGGAGCAGCGGGCAGACCACCAGAGGCCCAGGCAGCCAGGCAGAGCAGGGGCAACAGGGACAGGATCAAGCCCGTCCCGCGGGCGACCAGGGCGAACCCGCCCCCCTTGCCATGGCGCAGCATGAGCAGCCCGGAGCGGGTCTCCTGAGCCATCTGCAGCGGCTCGGCCATGGAGAGCAGCAACAAGGCCGCGAAGAGCAGGGAACCGTGGCGCACCTCTGCGACGAAGGCTCCGTCGCCACCGAGGGCGTGAGCCGCCAGATCGTTGCCGATCCAGGCCGCCGCCACCGCCACCACGGCCACGGGCCAGACGGCGGGCACCAGCAGGGTGCGCTTCAGGATCGAGAGCACGGCGAACATGGCCGCCATTCTCCGGTGGTGAGGCCAGGCGGCACAAGGGCGCCCTTGTCACCTGCCCACTGCGGCACACACGGCCCGCCGCTCAGCCCTGCTCGCCCACGCCCAGGTCGTCCAACGCCGCCACCGCCTGCAGGCTCGGCCCCGCCAGTCGCAGCACCACCCGCCCCAAGATCTGTTGCCCACGCACCGGCCCGAAGTCCCGGCTGTCCACCGAGACCCGGCGGTGGTCGCCCATGACGAAGTACTCGTCCCCGCCCAGCAGGTGCTCGCTCATGGTGCTCTGCCGGCGGTAGCCCGGGGGGATGTCCTCCCGGAGCTCGTCGCCGTTGCGCAGCACCTGGCCCTCATCCATGGCCAGGGTGTCACCGGGGCAGCCCATGACCCGTTTGACCAGCACCTCGCCGTCGACCAGGAGCACCACCGTGTCGCCGTTGTGCAGTTCGCCCACCACCCAGGTGTCGTCGAGCACCAGGATGCGGTCGCCGTCCAGCAGGGTGTCCATCATGGACGTGCCCGCCACCCGGTACACCGTGAACAGCGAAACCCTCGCCACCCCCAGCACCAGCACACCCAGAGCCACGGCCCGCAGGACCATGACGCCGCGGCGAAAGAACTGCTGCGAGAAGGACAAGGGCGGCTCCGGATGAGACGGACTTGCCCCCTTTCGACCAAGGCACCGCAGCGCATGAAGGCCAACTGCCGTCGGGACAGCCTTTGATCGGCGGCGAGCCAGCCGGGACACTGGCGCTCATGGCCGCTCCCGGATCCCAGCGACGTCGATCCCTCGTGCCGGTGCTGGCCGCCCTGGCCCTCCTGCCCCTGGCCCTGCTCTGGCCAGCCCTGGTGGGCGACAGAGCCCTGGTGGGCCTGCACACAGGGGCCCTCTCGCCCTGGAGCGCCGAGCTGTCCCCCGAGCTGCTGGCCCAGGTGCAGGCAGACTCGATCCCCCTGGCGGCAGACAAGACGATCCAGTTTCAGCCCCTGCTGGCGGCCAGCCTACAACGGCTGAGCCAGGGCCAGGCGCCGCTCTGGAACCCCCACAATCTGGGCGGCGTGCCCCTGCTGGCCCAGGCTTTTCAGGGCGCTCTCTACCCGCCAGCGTGGCTGGCCACCGTGCTCAGCTGGCCTCGGGCCTTCGGCTGGATCGCCTGGCTTCAGGGTGCCCTGGCGGGGATCTTCGCCGCCATGCTCCTGGCCGAACTGGGGGTCGGGCGCCGAGCTGCGTTCCTGGGCGGCACGACCTACATGCTCTGCGGATACCTGTCGGTGCGCTGGCACTGGTATCAGATCCACGGCTGCTCCATGACCTTGCCCCTGGCCATGTGGGGCATCCAGCGGCTCTTTCGGCCGGGGCTGGCAGAGCAACCCAGGACTCGCTGGATGGCTCTCGCGGCCACCACGGTGGCCGTGGCCTTCGCCCTGCTCTCAGGCTGGATGCAGGGCGCGGTGCACCTCGTCTACATCGGCGCGGTGTGGGTGGTGGTGCGCACCGTAGGCGGCCTGCGCGAGGGCCGCACCCGTGAGACCTGGCTGGCGGCCGCTCACTGCCTGATGGCCCTGGTGCTGGGCATCGCCCTGGCCATGCCTCAGCTGGGACCGACCCTCGAGTACGTGGCCAGCGGTGCCTCCGCTCGCTCGGTCGAGCCCCCCGAGGTCGTGGCCAGCGTGGCCATGAACCCGGTCAAGCTGGCCAACCTGGTGGCCCCTGATCTCTTCGGACATCCCCGAGATCTGGCCCGCCACGAGCTGCCCCACCTGCGCTCCCGAGGCGCCCTGGGCCAGGCCCTGCTCGACGGCGGCGACAACGACAACTTCGTGGAGAGCGCGTCCACCATCGGCATCGTGGCCCTGCTGCTGGCGCTCATGGGCGCCACCTGCGCCCGCCCTGGTCGAGGCCTGGGAGTGGGTCTGGTCGTGGCTGGCTTGCTCCTGGCCCTGGACACCCCCCTGCTCCTGCTCGTGGCCCGGCTGCCAGGCCTGGCCTCCGGCGACCCGCAGCGCTTCTTGCTGCTGTCGTCCTTCGGCGGCTCGATCCTGGCAGCCCTGGGCCTGCAACGCCTGCTCAAGAGGGGGACGCCCCGCTGGTTCGTGGTCCTGGCCATCCTCGCCACGGTGATCGCCGGGGCGCTCAGCCTGTGGGCCTTTCGCCTCACCCCCGCGACCTTCACCGAGCGACTCGCCGATGGCCTGGCCCTGCACACCGGCCTGCCCCGTGGGGAGATCGTGGCCCACAGCGCAGACCTTGGCCTCGACCTGGAGCTGCTGCGCTCGTCCCTCATGCGCCTGACCGCCATGCTGGCCCTGGCCTGGCTGGCCCTCCTCGTCGCCCGGCGCCAGCGCTGGCTGGGTGTGGGAGCGCTGCTGCTGCTGGCGGTGAGCGACCAGTCGCTGACCGGCTGGCGCAACGCCTTCACCGTCCCCCTGGAGCGGCTGTTCGAGGCGCCGCCGGGGTTGGAGCAGCTGCTCGATGACGACGGTGGCCGACTGGTGCGCTGCTTCCCGGAGGGCATGGTGCCACCGGTGGCCGCCCCCCTGCCCCCGAACACCGGGCTGCCCTTCGGCATCCACGACCTGGGCGGCTACTGGGCCCTGGCGCCGAGGCGCATCATCGACGTCTTCGAAGGACTGGAACCGGGCAGCACCGGCGGCGGCCTGGGCCAGCTGGGCTTCTCCGACCCGGCCATGATGGAGCACCCAGCCCTCGACCTGCTGAGTGTGACCCGGGTGCTGACGGCCACCCCCATCGAGGGCCACGGCCTGACGAGCATGGGCCAGGTTGGCGACGCCTGGCTCTACAGGCGCCCCAGCGCCCGCCCCCGGGCCTGGTTCACCACGGCCAGAGCCGTCGAGAGCCCCGACCAGGCCCTGGCCGCCCTGCTGGACACCACCGCCGACCCCGCAGGCCCTGCCCCCCTCGAGCCCTTCGACGGCCAGGTCCCCAAGACCCAGCCCGGCCTGCTCCCAGGCAGCCCCACCCCCCAGGTCACCCTCATCGAGGACCTCCCAGAGGCCGTCACCCTCGCCGTCAACGCCCCCGCCGCTGGCATCGTCGTCCTGGCCGACAACTGGATGCCAGGCTGGACCGCCACCCTCAACGGCCAGCCCACGACCCTCTGGCCCGCCTGGCACACCCTCAGAGCCGTCGAGGTCCCCCCCGGCAGCCACCGGATCACCATGACCTACGACTCCCCAGCCTTCCGCCTGGGCTCGTGGATCAGCGCCACAGCCCTGGCAATCCTCCTGGCGATGGGCGCAGCAACCCTACGCCACCCCAGAACCTAGCCCCGCTCCCAGACACGCCTCAGCCGTGCCGTTGCCGTCGCTGTTGGCACAACAATCGTTGCGTGAGGTGTGTCGTGGCAAGGCGCAGTGGTTCGCCTGAGCGGAGGCGTGGCCCCCGGCCACGTTGAGCATCAGGCGTGGCCGCTGCAACGCAGCCACGGCGCGCCTCACGCGACAGACCCAGTCACGCCATTCAGACAACAATCGTTGCGTGAGGTGCGTTGTGGCAAGGCGCAGCGGTCCGCTTGAGCGGAGGCGTGGCCCCCGGCCACGTTGAGCATCAAGCGTGGCCGCTGCAACGCAGCCACAGCGCGCCTCACGCAACAGACCCCTGCAAGTTCTAGCCCTAGAACAAGTTGAACTTGATGATGCACCAGAGGGCCTGAAAGCCGTCCTTGACGCCGATCTTCTTGCCCTCGGCGAAGTCACGGCCGAAGTAGCTGATGGGCACCTCATAGATGCGCACCTTCTGGCCGTTGAAGGACATGCGGGCGATCTTGGCGGTCATCTCGGGCTCGACGCCGAAGCGTTGGCTCTCGATCTCGATGCGCTCGATCACCTCGCGACGGAAGACCTTGTAGCAGGTCTCCATGTCGGTGAGGTTCAGGTTGGTGAGCATGTTGGAGAACAGGGTCAGGCCCTTGTTCACCACGTAATGCCAGAACAGGTGGCAGCGCTGGGCGCCTCCCCCGAGAAAACGGCTGCCGTAGACCACATCGGCCACACCGTCTTCGATGGGCTTGAGCAGGGCCGGGTAGTCGTCCGGGGTGTACTCAAGGTCGGCGTCCTGAATCAGGACCACATCGCCGGTGGCCTCGGCGAAACCTCGGCGCAGGGCCGAGCCCTTGCCGCCGTTGACCTCCTGGAAAAAGATCTTGATGCGCTCGTCGCCCTCTTGCTCGATCTCGCGCAGCACATCGCGGGTGCCATCGGTGCTGCCGTCATCGACCATGATCACCTCCTTGTCAAAGGGGGTGGCCAGCACACGATCAAGGATCGTGCGGACGGTCTGTCGTTCGTTGTAGACGGGGATGACGACGGAGAGCTTCATGGATCCTTGGCAAGCGGGGCGTGCGGGATTATTCGGCAACCCAGGGGGGCTTTCAATAGAGACGATTCTGTGAAGGGGGGCAGAAGCCTGGAGACGAGGGGGCCCAAATCAGCGATCCGAGGCCACCCGCGGGTCGATGACCACCTCGGTGGTGCCAAAGATCTCGTGCAGGTTGAAGGCCAGCATCAGGGCCCGAATCATGTGGGCGAACTCAGGGGCCTCTTCGACCGCCCAGAAGGGGATGCGCATGAGCTTCACGATCTCGCTGTCATCCCGCAGGCGGCGGGACTGGATGGCCTTGCGCTTGGCGTGCATGCCGTCGAGCAGCATGGTGAAGTCGTTCATGGCCAGCATGTCGGCCTTGGCCGGGGGCGGGATGCCCACGGAGCGCTTGTTGGCCCGCATTTTCAGGAAAACCTCGTGCAGCCGGCCTTTGCCGCGGGCGTCCGAGGCGTCGATGCGGTAGCCCCGGTCGTCGAGCTGCAGCACGTAGCTCATGCGCTTCTGGTGCACGAGCATGGCGGCGGGCAGCACCTTGTCGAGGATGGGCTCGCTGAAGTTCTTGTAGATCACCCACAGCGGGTTGCGCATCTGCAGCAGCCTGATCTTGTGCACGTCGATGCGCCGGCTGGTGCTCATGTGGTGGTGGTAGGCCACCGAGCTGGGCACGTACAGAATGCGATAGCCCAACACCCACAGCCGGAAGCCCAGGTCGACGTCTTCGTAGTAGGCGAAGAAGTCCTCGTCGAGGCGCCCCACGTCTTCGTAGACGTCCCGGCGGATGGCCATGGAGCCACCGCAGGCGAAGAGAGTGTCGGCGGGCACGCGGTAGCGATCGATGTCCGGGTCGCCCATGCCCACCTGCCAGCCGATGCCATGAAAGTTCATGGCCGAGCCGCCGAAGTTGACCACGCTGCCATCCCACGAGAGCGTCATGGACGACGTGCACTCGGCCTCGCCCGTGCTGATCGGCGCCACCAGCTCGCGCAGCCACGAAGGCTCGACGCGCATGTCGGTGTTGAGCAGCACGACCACTTCGCCGTTGCTGGCCTCGATGCCCGCGTTCACTCCCCCGGCGAAGCCGTGGTTCTGGCGACACTGCACCACCCGGGCGTCCGGGGCGTGCTTGTCGAGCCATTGCAGCGAGCCATCAACCGACGCGTTGTCGACCATGATGATCTCGACCGCATCGGTCGGATAGTTCACCGCACGCAGCGATTCGAAGAGGCGCTCGAAGTGGTGACGCCCGTTGAGGTTCACCAGGATGATCGAGACGGTGGGCATGGTCATGAGCCCACCCCCGCGGTCTGGGGTTGGCGCTCAGCCACGGGCTGCCCGTGCCCCGAGATCAGCTGGCGGTAGCGCCACTCGGCCTCCTGGGCCTCGTCGTCATCGGTCTTGATCGGCGGCACGGCGGCGGCGAGACGCGGCCCCAGGGCAGGATCGTCGACCAGGCGCTGCAGAGCGGCGCGGAGTGCGGTCGCACATCCGGTCTGAAACAGGAGGCCGTTCACGTCGTGGTCGATTCCTTCGGCGATGCCCGCGATGTCGCTGCCCACCACGGGCGTACCGGCCAGTTGCGCCTCGCGAACGGTGAGACCATACGCCTCTTTCCAGAGGGAGGGAACGACCAGCACGTCGAGCTTGCCATGGAGGGTTCCCAGCTCGTCATGGGTGAAGCGCCCGTGAAAATGGATGCTCTCGCCGCCGATGCGCCGGGCCCGGGCCACCTCGCCCTGAATGACCTCTCTCACCGCCGGATCGTTGCCGCCGCTGTCATCGCCATGCACGTGCAACTGGGCTACGTCTGGCCCCATGGCGGCCACGGCCTCGGCCAGGACGCACAGGCCCTTGTACCAGACCAGACTGCCCACGAAGCCCACGGCCAGGGGGGCGCCCGGCTCTCGAGTGCGGCGCACGGGCGGGCCGTCCTTCAGCCAGGTGGTGTCCATGCCATAGGCGCTCAGGGAGATCCGTTCGGGGGGGATGCCCAGGCCGATCATCGACGTCTTCAGGGTCTGCGAAGGCACCACCAAGGCGTCTGCTCGGAGCAGCACGTCGCGCATCCAGCCTTCGCGTCTGACCAACGAGGCCGTGTCCTCGCGGCTCTTGGCCCAGCCCGGCGGATGGGCAGGCACGGTCTGCGGCACACGTCGCGCCCACCTGGCCGGGAGCCGCCCCGCCAGGCGATCGATCAGGGTCAGGGGGCCGATCATCGCTGGCTTGTCCTTCACGCAGGCGGCGCAGCCCAGGCCCGGGGGCGGCGCATCGCAGTTGCTCTGGTCGGGGCGGATCATCTGCACCTTGGGGCAGCGGGGCCAGAAGTCGCTCACCTCGACCAAGCTCGGCACGCCCGCCACGCGACAACGAGCCACGATGCCCGTCGAGAGGTGGATCATGTGCTGGATGTGCACCACATCGGGGCTCTCTTCGGCGAGCACCTGATCGAAGGCTGCCTCGGCGGGGCGAAAACGGTAGGTCTCGTCGACACCGGAGAAGGCCAGGTGGTTCACGAAGCGGTGCACCTTGAAGCCGTCGAACTCACTCACGTGCAGGCTGCGGTCGTCCTCGTCGGCGGTGCCCGGTGTGCGCACGAAGAAGACGACTTCGTGCCCCCGGCGGCGCAGGGCCCGGGCGAGTGTCAGCGAGAGCACTTCGACCCCGGCCCACGAATCGGGCGGGAAACCGTGCACAACCATGAGGACTGTCAGCGGCCGCTCGGCGGGCAAGGGCACGGGCACGGGGAGCGCTGGCAAGGCCTGGCGCCGCACCGAACGGCTGCCCCGCCAGAAGCCCAAGAACTCGGCGAAGTGGTAGATCGGCGAGAGGGCCGACCAGCGCAGGCGCTCCAGCGCCCCCAGGCCAGCGTGGGCCAGGTAGCGCCTATCGTCGGCCCAGGAGCGGGCTGTCATGATGAACACGTGGTTCAGCTTCTCGATGCACGTCCGCCCGAGAAAGCGCTCGTTCATCTGCGCGTCGACGAAGGTGCGGGCGTAGACGGTGGAGGCTTCGTACTCGTGGCTGTGCAGCACCTCGGAGGCGGGCTCGAAGACCAGCCGCCAGCCCGCCTCGAGCGCGGCCCTGGCGAACTTGATGTCCTCGCCAAACATGCCCCGCACAAAGGGCATGCGCTCCCAGACCGAGCGGCGAATACAGCTGGACACGTCGTTGAAGTTGCAGCGCACCCGGCGGCTGTGGGGGTCGAGCGCGGCCCACTCAGCGGCAGAACCCCAGTGGGCCTCGATGCGCTGATCGCCGTAGCAGAGGTCGCCCTGGCAGCCCCGCTTCACCAGCGGGCCGGCGTCGGGACGGGGCAGGATGCGACTGAACGCGCCAGCCACCTCCGGGTCCGCCAAGGGCGCCACCAGGTCAGCCAGCCAGCGGTCCCCCACGGGCTCGGCGTCTTGCACGAGAAACACGATCAGCTCGCCGCTGGTCATGCCTGCACCCAGGTTGCGCGTGTCCCCGTGATCGAAGGCGGCCGGGGCGATCTTGTGCAAGCGCACGGACGGCCTCGCGGCGATGTCGTCCAGGGTGCCGTCGCTGCTGCCCGAGTCGACCACCAATACCTCGACCACGCCCGGGTAGTCTTGCCTCAAGACGCCGTCGAGACAGCCAGCCACCGTGGGCCGACCGTTCTTCGCGGGGATGACCACAGACACCGAGGGCGCGCTCATGCGGCCAGCTCTTCTGGGCGGGGGAGCTGACGTCGTTCGGGCAACGCACCCAGGTGGCCCTTGCTGCCCCGCCATTGAGCCACCGCCTGGGCCCAGCGCAGACGCGACGAGTCGCCCAGCAATCCAGGCGCTCCCCACTCTCCGTTGGCGATCAACCAGCGACGATCGGCCAACACCCCGGCCACGTAGCCCTTGGCCAGCTGCACCAGGCTCGGCCGCACGGCGAGGCCGAAGCGCTCGCGAAAGAAGCGAGCGTCGGTCTCGTAGCGCTCGGCTGCCAGGGCCGGGTCGTACTCGTGGCCGTGGCGCACCACGGCCTCGGGTTCGTGGGCAAGGGCCCAGCCAGCGGTCAGCAGGTCGAAGGCCAGCAGGGTGTCCTCGCCGAACGCCGCCTGGCGATAGCCACCCGGACGAAAGAGCGGGCCACGCACGGCGCAGGCGATGCTGTCGAGCAACAGCAGCGAGCGCCACTGTCGGGGCGAGAGGCCGCTCAGCTCACTCGCAGGGAGGGGCCCCGTGCGCCGAGGTGCGTCGCTGGCCATGGGCGAGCGGGCGACGGTGGCCCGGGTCAGGGGTGAGGCGTTGCGGGGAGCCCGTTGTCGCGCCGTGGCCGCCCCCACTCCCTGCTGCAGGGCGGCCGACGCCAGCAGCTCCAGGCAGTCGTCTCCCTCGGGGATCGCGTCTTGCACGAGAAAAACGATGGCGTCCACGTCGGGCAGGGCAGCAGCCCCTTGGTTGCGGGTCAGGCCATGGTCGAAGTCTGCCCCATCGATGGTGAGCACATGGGCGCCAGCGCGTGCGGCCACCTGCTCGCTGCCGTCACTGCTGCCCGAGTCGATGACCACCAGCGCATCAATCGGCGGACGCTGGCTGGCCAAAGCCGCCAGGCAGCGCTCGAAGCGCCGGCCGCCGTTGAGCGTCGGCACGACCACACCCTTGCTTACGATGTCTCGTCACCTCCACCCCGGCGGATCAGCTTGAGGCACCAGCGATAGAAGCGATAAGGCGCGCTGCCCCAGACCCGATGGAGCTGGGCCTCGACGCGCTGGATGTGGGTGGTCTTCTCGTTGAGCGACTTCCACAGGTCTTCGATGGTCTGCTCGAGGCGCTCGACGCCATCCATGATGGACAGTTTTTCGTCCCGCAGCTGATCGAGCTCGCGGCTCTGCTCGTCGAGGAACGCGATGGCCTGCTCGGCGGCCAGCAGACGTCCGCGTACATCGGACAGCCAGTCGTGGTCCACGGACCAACCCTTCGTGCGCACGATACCGAGAGACTCGCGCAGGTCTTGCAGCCCTTCGGTCTCGTCGGGCAGCCCGGCCAGGAACTCTTCGAGCCGGCTCCAGGCGCTCTGCACCTCTGGGGGCACGAACAGCTCGGGAGCGCTGAGCTCGAAGGTGTCCCGGCTGATCTTCCGCTGGCGAAAGATATCGGCGATCTCGGTCACCTTGGCCAGCCGGTCGAGCTGCTCTTCGAGCTTCTGGTTGGCCTCGATGAGGTGGTAGATCTGCCCCACCAGGTGGGCCTCGTGGCGGTGCACTTCATCAGCGCTGCGCTCACCGGGCGTGTGCTTGTCTGGGTCAGTCATGACGATTCTCCGGCACCAGCTTTGGTGCCTTCCCACAGGTGGACGAAGTCGGCAGCGTTGTCTTCGAGGGTGCGCACCCGCTCGATGCCCGCCGTCAGCCGGGAGAGCAGCTCCGGGTCCTTGTCGAACTCGGACAGCACGGAGAGCAGGGCGGCGGGATCGCCGGCGGTGAACGTGCGGCCGTTCACGCCGTCTTGCACCAGCTCGGAGAGTCCGCCCAGATCAGAGGCGATCACGGGCCGCCCGGCGCAGAAGGCCTCCAGCACGACGAACGGCGTGTTCTCGTACCAGACCGAGGGCACCACCAGCACGTCGATGGCGGAGAGCGCGTCGGACAGCTCGCCGTGGGCGTAAGGCCCCTTGAAGATCACCCGGGGGTCGGTCTCGGCCAGCCCCCGCACCCGGCGGGCATACTTGGGGAAGTGCGACATGTTGCCGCGCACCACCAGGTTCAAACGCTCGCCGCGACATTCACGAAACGCCGAGACCAGAATCTCGAGGCCCTTCTGGGCGTTCACGCTGCCGAAGAAGCCGAAGGTGACCTGATCGCGCCCCCCCACGGGCACGGGGCGCACTTCACCGGGAGGAGCGTCGACGCCGTAGGGCATGTGCAACAACAGCTCTTCTGGGTAACCGTGGCTCAAGAACATGGAGCGGATGAACAGGGACGGCGCGATCAGTCGATCGGCCCCCTCCAGGACACGGCGAATGAAGTCGGGTCGCTCCTTCAACGCGGCCCGGCGCAGGCCCACGTCCGAGTGGTTCACATCGGTCAGGTTTGCGTCCGGGCGAGCGGTCTCCACGAAGCCCTTGTTCTTGGCGAACACACGCAGGGTCTGGTAGCCATAGTTCTCCGGGGCCAGGCACTGGATGCACTCGGCGATCTCTGGCCCCGTGCAGAGCGCACCCTCGTGGCGCAGGAACTGCACCGTGGGACAGAGAAACCAGTAGTCCATCAGCTGCACGTAGACGGGGATCTTCCGCGCCCGGCATTCTTCGATGGCCGACAGCCCGATGCCCATGAGATGAAACACGTGCACCACGTCTGGCTTCACCCTGTCGAGCCACTCCCCGAACACCTTGCCCAAGAAGACGTTGTAGTAGTCGCCCAGGGCGTTGTTGGGCACCAGCCCGTCGAAGAACGTCAGCCGGGTGACGGGGATGCCATCGGCGGGTTCGTCGACGATGCGGTACGAGATCGTCTGGCGCGGGTCGGGCTCGTTGGTGAAGACGCGAATGTCGTGGCCCTGGCGGGTCAGGGTCAGGGCCATGCGATGGGCGTAGAGTTCAGTACCCGTGCTGTAGAGCGGCGGATACTGGTGCACCACGAAGGCGACTTTCATGAGGACGTCGCTCCATCAGGGCTGCTCACCCGGCCATAGAGGGCCAACAGCTCGTCGGCGCACTGCTGCTCGTCTCGGACCCGATCGGCGCACTGGGACAGGCGCTGCCGCAGCCCGGGGTTGTCCGCCAGTCGACGCATGGCCAGCCCGAGAGACTGAGCATTGCCGGGTTCAAACAGCAGCCCGGTCACGCCATCGTCAACGGCCTCTGCCATGGCCCCGTGGTTGGCGGTGATCACCGCGACGCCAGCAAGAAAGGCCTCGCGGATGGTCAGGCAGAAGGCCTCATACCAGAGGGACGGCACCACCACCACGTCGAGGGATGACAGGATCTCTGGCAGCTGACCGTTGTCATACGCGCCGTGCAGGGTGATCACGGACTCGTAGCCTTCGCACAGCGCGTTCAGCCGCTCACCGTAGGTGCGGTCGTTGTGAAAGGGCAGCACCTCTCCCCACACATCGAGGCGCAGCCCGCTGGGGTCGCCCAGGAGGCGAAACGCTTCCAGCAAGAGATGCACGCCCTTGCTGGGCAGCACCGAACCGATGAAGCCGATGCGCAGAGGGGCGCCACTGCTCTGATGCGTCACGTGGGCGTAGTCGGCGGTGTTCAGCCCGTTCTCCACCACCGTCACGCTGCCCTGGGGCAGGCCGTAGTCTTCAAACATGCGAGCCATGAAGGCCGAGGGCGTGACCAGGGCGTCGACGGCGCCGAGGGACCGGCGGATGTCAGCGTGGTAGTCCTCGAGCAAGGCCTTGTCCCCTGCCAGCTGTTCCTCTGCAGACTGGTCGGGCGCGCGGCCTGGGCCCAGCAGGTGTGGCCAGAGTTCGCGCAGGCAAGGCACGCACGCATCGAGCTTGATCGCGGGACAGGGCTGCAAGGAGGCGGTGATGCGCTGGCCTCGGGGGCAACCCATCCAGAAGTCGTGCAAGGTCATCACCGAGGGCACGCCCGCCTCGGCCAGGCCCTCGAGGATCGCCGTGGAGAGGCAGGTCAGATGGTGCACGTGGCACACATCAGGGGCCCACTCGGCGACCACTCCCAGCACGACGTCTGCCAGGCCCTCGTGGGCGTAGAGCCTGCGCAGCGTGGTGGCGTCTTCGAAGGTGTTGCCCACCCGTACCACTTCGGTGCCCTCGTGCCGATCGCGGGTCACCGAGAGGTGAGGTACATCGGCGCTGGCGGCCCGGCAGAGCACCATGCACTCGTGGCCCGCGGCGGTCATGGACCGTACCAGTCCGGCCAGGTGCAGCTCGACTCCGCCCACTGACTCGGGCAAGTACGACGCCGTGATGAACAGGATGCGCATGGATCAGCTGACCAGCCAGGCCTCGAAGGCGTCGAAGGTCGACTCTCGTCCCAAGAAGTCGGTCGTCAGGTCTTCTGCATCGCGGCTGCCTCCGGGAGCCAGGACCGCTTGCCGCCAACCGTCAGCCACCTCGCGGTTCATGAGCTGTCCCTCGAAGCGGCTGAAGCAGTCTTTGGCCAGGACGAGCGACCACATGTACGTGTAGTACAACGCGGTGTAGCCATCGAGATGGCCGAAGGAGGCCTGAAATGCCGTGCCCTCTTCGTGGGGGAAGGGCACGAAGCGCCCCTTGAGCGAGACCATCAGCTCGGTGGTGTCGAAGCTGCTCGGCGGTCGGCGATAGAACTCGAGCGAGACCGAGGCATAGAACATCTGCAGGCGCGTGCCCAACCCTCGCCCCAACCCCTCGGCCTGGTTCATGCGCTCGACCAGCTCGCGGGGGATCGCCTCGTCGGTCTGGTGGTGCCGGGCAAAGGTCGCCAGCACCCCTGCGTCACGGCCCCACTCCTCGAACAGCTGGCTGGGAACCTCGACGAAGTCCCACTCGGTGGCGATGCCCGCCACCGCCAGCCAGGGCTGCTTGTTGGCCAGCAGGTGATGCAGCAGATGCCCGAACTCGTGAAACAGCGTGGTGACTTCGCTCGGGTCCATCAGGCCCGGGTCGTCTGCGCTGGGACGGGGCAGGTTGCAGACCAGGCAGGCCTCGGCCAAGGTGCCGTCCGACAGTCCTGAGGCCAGGTTGAACATGGCCGCGTGCTTGAACTTGTCCGGCCGCGAGTGCATGTCGAGGAAGAACCGGGCCTGCAGCTCGCCATCTTGCAGCAGGTCGTAGGCCCTCACGTCTTCGTGCCAGAGGGGCAGGTCATCGCGGCGCGCGATGGTCATGCCGTAGAGCCGCTCGATGGTCTGGAACACACCGGCGAGAACCCTGTCGTAGGGCAGATAGGCACGGGCGTCGCGGCTGTCGAAACCCAGCTTGTCTCGACGCAGGGCCTCGGTGAGATAGAGACGGTCGTAGTCCCGCAGCTGGCAGTCTGGACCTTCGAGAGCCACCAGACACTCGGTGTACTCACGAAGCTCTTGCTCGGCCCGGTCTGCGGTCAGCTCGGTGATGCGATCGATGAACCCGGCGGCCCGATCGACCGTGCGGATCATCTTGTCTTCGGTGGCGTAGTCGGCCCACGAGTCGTAGCCCAGCAGCTGGGCCAGCTCGTGGCGGCGGGCCAGCAGATCGTCGAGCACCGAGAGATTGTCTGGCGTGCCCCGGCTGGTGAACTCTCTGTGCAGCTTGCGCCGCAGCTCACGGTCGTGGGCAAACTTGAGTACGGGGAGGTAGTCGGTGGGGTTCGTGGTCAGCTCCAGCGAACCGTCGTCCCCCGCCGGGTGGGCCGCCAGGAAGTCGTCTGGCAAGCCGTCAAGTTCAGCCACGGATTCGAGGCGCACCGTGCGCACATCCCCGGAGATCTGGCGGGCAAAGTTCTGGCCCAGCTCGGTGATCTGCTCCCGCAGGCTGGCCACCTGCTGGCGAGTCTCCTCGTCGCGGTCGACCCCGGCCCGTCGAAAATCCCGCAGGGCATGCTCGACCACCCGCCGAGCCAGGGGGTCTGGAGCAGCGGACAGATCGAGCCCCGCCAGCCGATCATAGACGCCCCGATCGAGAGACAGCTCGGTCCCGAAGCGGGACAGCTCCTGCTCGATCTCGGCAGCCCCCGCCCGCATCTCGCCCTCTGGGTGCACCTGAAAGAACAGGTGGACCAGGGAGCCTGCCCCGTTCAGCGGGCGGCCAATGCCGTCGAAGGCCGCCAAGACCTCGCTGAAGTTCGCCGTCGCTGGCAGGTCTTTCACGGCCTGGACTGCTGCCCTGGAGGCAGCCAGGGCCTCAGCGGTGGCCTGGCGGAAGCGGTCAGTGTCGGCGTCGAGGAGATGGTCCATCCCGGCGAGTCTATCCTGCAAACCCAACGGTTTCTGCCACTGGTCCCGGCCAGCCCCTGGCCCCGTGCCCGAGAGCAGCCCAGCCCCCGGCTATTGGACCGTCACGTAGGCCTGCAGTTCCAGCTGGTCGTCCTTACCTCCTGCGTTCTCCACAGAGAGGGCGATGTCGTACTGACCGGGGCTCGTAAAGGTGTGGCTGGGGTGTTGCAGGGCCGAGGTGACCCCGTCACCGAAGTTCCAGTCCCAGGCGCTGATGTTGCCGATGGAGAGGTCGGTGAAGTCCACGGTCAGGGGCGCCGTGCCGGTCATGGGGGCGCCCACGAAGTTGGCCAACAACTCCGGCCCAGGGAGCACCTCGATGTAGCCCGTGCGCCAGAACAGATCACTGCCATAGGCGTTGCTCACGGTCAGGCTCACCGAGTAGGTGCCTGCCGCGGTATAGGTGTGGGACGGGTTGCTGGCGTTGGAGCCATAGCCATCGCCGAAGGTCCAGGCCCAGGACGTGACCGCCCCACCCGTGGACTCGTCGGTGAAGTCGACCACGAACGGTGAGGGCGCCGAGACCGGCGCGCCGCTGAAGCCCGCCACCGGTGGGATGAAGTCCACGGCGACAACGTCGGTGAGCGACAGGCTGTCATTGCCATAGGAGTTCGTCACCGAGAGGGAGACCGTGTAGAAGCCTGAGGAGGTGTAGGTGTGGCTCGGGTGCTGCAAGGTCGAAGTGGCCCCGTCGCCGAAGTCCCAGAACCAGGACGTGGGCGCGCCGCCGGTGGACTCATCGGTGAACTGGACGAGCAAGGGTGACAGACCGCCCATCGGCGCAGCACTGAAGGCGGCCACCGGCGGGATCACGTCCACCAGCACGGCGCCCACCTGCACGGTCACGTCCGCGCCCAGCGCGTTCACCACGGTCAGGGTCACGTCGTACGCACCGAGGGCGGTGTAGGTGTGATCGGGAGAGGGCTCGGTCGAGGTCTGTCCGTCGCCGAAGTCCCACAGCCAGCTAGTGGGCACACCAATGGAGAGGTCGGTGAAGCTCACAGCCAAGGGCGAGGCACCCGAAGCGGGCACGGTTGCGAAGCCAGCCACCGGCACCGTGCTCCAGTCCTTGGTCACGGAGCGATTCAGGTTGATGCGGCCATAACCGAAGAACTGGTCCAACCCGGGGAGACCGATATCTTCTGCACCCAGCTTCAGGATGCGTTCGACGTCGTTGGGCGAGAGGTTCGGGCGAGCGCTCCAGATCATGGCGCACACACCAGCGGCGAGCGGGCTGGAGTAGCTGGTCCCCTGCACAGAGACGTAGGTCGAATCGCTCTCGGCGCTGGTGGTCATGATGGCCGTGCCAGGTGCCACCAAATCGATGAACGTCCCGTAGGACGAGAAGCTGGCCAGGTTGTCGGACGGATCGGTTGAACCCACCACGATCAGATCGTCGTCATCCCGATCGCTGCCCGAGTAGTTCGTGGAGGTGTTGCCCGCGCCCCAGAGCAGCAGCCCGCCGATCGACTTGATGTAGGTCGCCGTGGCCGGGTTCGACGCGCTGGAGGCGCCGTGGTAGCTCACGTTGGCCACCCGGTCTCCGCTCTCGATAGACGTGCGCGCGCCCTCTTGGATGTCTGACAAGAACGCATTGCCGGTGGACACGTTCGAGACCCGCAGCATGCGATGGCTGAGGTTCCAGCCCACGCCGCTCACGCCCACGCCGTTGTTGCCGTTGGCCATGGCCGTCCCCGTTGTGCGAGTGCCATGCACATGCACCGGGTTGATGTTGCCGCCTTCAGACTCCCAGAGGCGGTCCACCGCGTTGTAACCCTCGAGTCGATGCAGCAGCAGGTCTTCGTGGGTGGTGCGGATGCCCGTGTCGCAGATACCGATGCTCACGCTGGGGCCGCCGGTGAGCTGGTTCCACGCTGCGCAGGAGTCCATGACTCCAGGCTGGTGGTGCCACTGGCTGAAGAAGAAGGGGTCGTCCGGGCAGTGCGGGCTGTCGGGCAGGGGCAGCAGCGGGAAGTTGTTGGGCGACGGCGCCGGGGCCGGTCCACGGGGGGCACTTTGCCCGGTCAGCTGATGGGACAGCGGCGAGAGGATCCAGTCGGGATCGACGTACTCGAACACTCCGCTGGCCATGAGCCGGTCCGCCACCTGGGCTTCGCTCATGCCGGGAGGCACGATGAGGATCGACTCGTCCGTCGCGGGCACATGGCGCAGAAGGTCAAAGCGCCCCAGCTCACGTCTGGCGCTGGCCGCCAAGGACTCGGTCTGTTCGAGAGAGAAGCCCGCGTCCAGCAACGCGCGCCGCTGGTAGGGCCGGACGATCACGCGCGAGGACAGCTGCCGCACCCCGGGGATCTCTGCGAAGACATGCTGGGGGCTGGCGACCTTCAGCGGGACCGGTGCGGCGCTGGGGCGCTGGCCCTGAGCCGCCAGGGGCATGGCCAGGCCCAGCACGACCAGCAGGCACAAGAAGGGTCCAGATCCGCTCGGAGTGAGGCGACAGTTGGACAGAGGTGCAGACAGGGGGAAGGGCATGGCGCGGTCTCGTCAGTCGCTGGAGGCGGCTGGCCACCGGCAGCAGGCAAGTGAGCCAGGCATCAGCCTCTGAACAGCCTATCCCAGTCCCTGCTGACCTAGATGACGACACCGTCACTTTCTGGCCAGGGACTCCAGTAGGACCACATCTTCGTCGATGGACCGGACCGCCGGAATCGTCGCCGCCAGGGCATCGACCCGGCTGGGGTCGCCTGCGAGTTTCACCAAGAGCGCCGCCAGGGCGTCGTGATCCCCCGGGGCAAAGGTCAGGCCGCCGCCCCGCTCCACCAGCTCGGCCATGCCGCCCAGATCAGAGGTCAAGACGGGGACCCCTCGCTGAAAGGCCTCGTGAATGGTCAGCGGGCTGTTCTCCCACCACAGCGAAGGCACGATCAGCAGGTCGAGTGCGGCGAACACGGCCTCGCGATCGGCAGGGGCGAAGGGGCCGGCGAGGGTCAGGGCCGGGGTCACGTCGGCGATCGCCTGCAACCGGGCGGCCACCTCGGGGAACCAATCGAGGTGGCCATGAATGGAGACCTGCAGATCGGCTGGGCCCAGGCCTGTAGCCGCCACGGCGCGCCCCACCACCTCGACGCCCTTGTAGTCGCTCAGCGTGCCCACCGTCCCCACCCGCAGGGGGCGGCCCGCGAGAGGGCGAGTCACCGGTGCCGGCGCGGGAAAACCGTAGTCAGAGACGACCACCTGATCGCGTGGGAAGCCGCTGGCCACGAAGCGCTCACCCAAGAAGCGCGAAGGAGCGATGAACTTGGAGACCAGCTCCCGGGCGCCAGCCATGTCTGCCACCCGCTGTTCGAGGGCCCGGGCGAACCACCGGCGGTCACCGAGTTCGGCGTAGGCCTCGCTGCACGCAGCATCACTCCAACGCTCACGGTCGATGGGATAGATGTCGACGCACGCCGCGCACTGGGCGGGTTCGGCGCGCTCGCAAGCATGCCCCGTCAGGTCGTACATCAGCCCCGATCGGGAACACAGCCACCAGTATTCGTGCAAGGTCATCACCACCTGGATGCCCCGGGCCGCCGCAGCCTTCAGCGCCGACACACCGCCCACGAACTGCAGCCCCTGCACGTGCACCAGGTCGGGAGCGAAGCGCTCCAGCACGCCGTCGAACACCTGGCCCATCTGCGGGTCGTCCCACTGCTCGGACAGGTCGTGGTAGATGCGGTTGTAGATGGCCTCGAACACGGGCACGTCCTCGAAGACCCGCTCGGTGAGGGCGTACTGCTCGAGGTCGCGACGCTCTTCGCAGGTGAAGACCGCCACGTCGTGGCCCGCCTGGCGCAGGGCGGCGCACAGATGGGCGGTGTAGATCTCTGAACCCGCGGCGTGCAAGGGCAGGTAGTCGTGGATGACTTGCAGGATGCGCAAGGGCGTGCTCGCTCAGTAGGTGGCGCGACGACGCAAGGGCGCTGTCCCCCGCTCGAGAGGACGACCCAGGCGCGCGCTGATCCGAGCCAACAACTCGCCGGCAGGCACACGCTCGGGGGGCCCGGGCAGGCGGCGATCCTCGAGCAGCACTTCGCCCTTGTTCGCCGTGGGCCCGGCCAGCACCCGCAGGGGCAGTCCCCAGGAGGTCAAGGCCACGCGCCGGGCGGCGGCGTCGAGGGGGCGGTCTTCGACCAGCACGTCCAGGCCGGCCGCGAGCAGATCGACTCGCAGCTTCTCTGCCAGGGCGCAAGCCTCACCATCGCTGGGGTTGACCACCATCAGCCCCACATCGAAGGGCGCCATCCACGAGGGCCAGGCCAACCCGACCTCGTCACCGTGCACGTGGGCCGCAGCGCAGACGACGGCGCACAGATCGAGGGACAGCAGCGAGAGTTCGCGGCCCGTGCCATCGAGCACACCCTGGCGCAGGCGGCCGACCACTTCGTCCGTCGGGACGCTCTCGCCGTCAACCGCGAGCGCCACCACCAACTCGACGCCGTCGTCCCCTGCGTCCCGATGGCTCAGGGGTAGCTCAAGGCTGGCCAGCAGACCCTCGATGGCCGTGGACATCCAATCGCCGGGAGACTGCTCGGCCGCCGCCACCACCGCCGCGTCGAAGCGCTGGTACAGGGGCATGTCGTAGAGCCCTCGAGGCGGTGGGCCTCCGTGACGAAACCCCGCACCGACGGCGAAGCCCGCCACCAGATCGCTGCGCTGCCCCACGCCGCCGTGGATCAGCAGATTGATCAACGCCGCCCCCTCGCTCGCAGGAAGAGACACCTCTTGGGCCGAGAGCGCCGCGAAGGTCTGCCGGCAGCGCTCGGCGAGGCGGGACATCGTCCGTTGAAAGAGCGGCAAGCCAGAGACCAGTCCGGGGCCCAACTCGACCACGTAGCCGTGGCGCACGAGCAGGCCGTAGCCTGCGCTCGCGCCGTCGGTGACAGGCGCCTCGCGACAGATCAGCTGCGACCCGTTGCAACTCGTACCAGCGACCACCATGTTCAGCCCTCTGCCGAAGAGGGTGCGAGGGACTGCACTGCGGGGAGGTCGCCGCTCGCCGCTCCAGACGCAGCCCTGGCGTAGCCTGTGTATCCCGCCTCGCGCAGCTCTTGTAGCTGGCGTGCAGTGTTCTTGCGCCGGGCGAAGAGCGACACCGAGCTGCCGCCCTCGCGCATTGCCTGAGCCATGGCCAGGAGGGTCGCCGGATCACCGCCGTCGTGAAGCAAGGCCACCCGAGATGCCCCCCTGGATCGCTGCCAGCCTCGCTCCGCCAGCACCAGCAGCACGCGCTCGAAGCCGATCGAGAAACCACAAGCGGGCACGTCCCGCCCTTGCATGGAGCCGATCATGCCGTCGTAACGACCGCCGCCAGCGATGGAGAAGGGCAGGCCCTCGAGACCGATCTCGAAGATCGAGCCGGTGTAGTAACCCATGCCCCGCACCAGGGTCGGGTCGAAGGACAAGGTGCCACCGCCTGGCAACCCCCCAGGGAAGGCACCGAGAATGGTGGACAACCGTTCGATCGCCGGAGCCGTGCGCTCATCGCCGTCTCCCAGGGCAGCGGCGAGGGCTGGCAGTCCGCTCTGCCGGTCCGCCATGAGCGACATGAGCGCTGCGATGGCCGCCGGCCCATGCCCCTGTTCGGTGAGCTCGGCAGTCACGCCGCCTGCGCCAATCTTGTCCAGCTTGTCGAGGGACACGAACACCCGCCCCTCAGCATCGGCGTCGAATCCGCAGTGGGCCACCATGGCCGAAAGCAGCTGCCGATCGTTGATGCGCAAGGCGATGTCGTTGAGCCCCAGGGCTCCCAGGCTCTGGGCAGTGGCCGCGATCAACTCGATTTCGGCCAGGGGTCCGGCCTCGCCCAGCACATCGATGTCGCACTGGGTGAACTGGCGATAGCGCCCTTTCTGCGGGCGTTCCGCGCGCCACACAGGCCCGATCTGGATCGACTTGAAGGGCTGCAGCAGCTGGCCCTGGTTCTGGGCATAGAAGCGGGCCAGGGGCACGGTCAGATCGAAGCGCAGCCCGAAGTCGACCACCTCGTCTTCGTGGGACGCAGCGGCCACGTCGAGCTTGCGCCCCCGCTTGAGCACCTTGTAGATCAGCTTCTCGTTGTCCCCCCCTTGCCCGCTGCAGAGCAGTGCGATGTGCTCCAGGGCGGGAGTCTCGATGCGAGCGAAGCCAAAGGCCTCGAAGTTGGCCTGGATCGCGGCCGAGGCCCGATCACGGAGAGCGACCTCGACAGGGAGCAGGTCGCGCATGCCCCGGGGCGGGGCGGTGTTGGTCTTCACGGTCATGGCCTCGGCAACCCAACATCGGGCGCGGCGCATCCTACCGCCCCGCGCCCCCCCCACACCAATCGTTGACTCAGCTCTGCAGCCAGACTCCGGCTGGCGAGAAAGAGCCCGTCACCCTCAGCGGGTGAAGCTCAGCCATTTCTTCATCAACTTGGCCACCAAAGGTGTCAGCCGAGTGCGGTTGTACTGGTCGCCCACGCGGCGAATGGCCTCGGCCTGGGTCGGGTAGGGGTGGATGGTGTCGGCCACCGTGCCCAGGCCGACCTTGCCGCGCATGGCCACGGACAACTCTGAGATCATCTCGCCCGCATGTCGGGCCACGATGGTGGCACCCACGATGCGATCGCTACCCGCGGCCACGATGACCTTGATGAAGCCCTCGGCCTCGCCATCGAGCATGGCCCGGTCGACCTCTGCCAGGTCTTGCTCGTAGGTGTCAACTGCCAGCCCTTGAGCTTCGGCGTCGCTCTCGTAGAGACCCACGTGGGCGATCTCGGGGTCGGTGTAGGTGCACCAGGGCACGATCAGGGAGGAGACCTTGGCCCGTCCGCCGAACAGGGCGTTGCGGATCACGATGCGGGCGAGGAAATCAGCGGTGTGGGTGAACTTGTATTGGGAGCAGATGTCCCCGGCGGCGAAGACGGCGGGGTTGCTGGTGTGCAGACCGTCGTCCACGGTCACGCCCATGCGCTCGTCGTAGGCCACGCCTGCCAGCTCGAGCCCCAGGCCGTTCACGTTGGGCGCCCGCCCCACGGCCACCAGCAGCTGATCGGAGATCACCTCGAGGGTCTCGCCGTCGACCTCGACGTGCACCACTCTCTCGCCGTCGCGCTCTTCGATGCGCTGGGTCTTGGCGCTCATGACCAGGCGCACGCCGTCCCGTTCAAGCGAGCGTTGGACGATGGCCGCGGCCTGGGCGTCCTCGCGCATGAGCACGTGGGGCCCCATCTCGATCAAGGTCACTTCACTGCCGAAGCGGGCGAAGCTCTGAGCCATCTCGCAACCAATGGGGCCCGAACCGATGACGGTGAGCCGGGGCGGCAGCTCGGTCAGCTCGAAGAGGTTTTCGTTGGTCAGGTGCGCGGTCTCGTCCAGCCCGGGGATGGGCAGGGCGGCGGCTCGTCCGCCCGTGGCGATGACGGCCTTTTTGAACTGCAAGGTCTGCCCCCCGACCTCGATGGTGTCCCGGCCGGTGAAGTGGCCGTGGCCCAGGTAGACGTCGATGCCCAGGTCAGTGAAGCGCTGCACCGAGTCGTTGGGTGCGATGTCGGCGCGGAGCTTGCGCATGCGCTCCATGATGGCCCCGAAGTCGACCTGCACGCCGCCGGGAACAGAGATGCCGAACTCTCCCGCGTCGCGAAGGTCTGCCACCCGCCGCGCCGCGGAGATGAGCCCCTTGCTCGGCACGCAACCCACGTTGAGGCAGTCGCCGCCCATGAGGTGTCGCTCGATGAGAGCCACCTTGGCACCCAGTCCGGCAGCTCCCGCTGCAGAGACCAGGCCCGCCGTGCCGCCGCCGATGACCACCAGGTTGTAGCGGCCATTGGGCGTGGGGTTGGTCCAGTCGGTCGGGTGTACTGCGTCGACCAGCGCCTTGTTGTAGGCGTCCTCGGGCTGCATGGGGCCAGAGTGAAACTCTGTGGGATCGACAGTCGCTGGGGTCGTCATGATCGCATCTCTTGGGCCGCTCAGGCCTCTCCGTCCACTGCGTCCTTGGCCAGCACTGTCGATGCGTCCGCGACTGCAGGGGTTACTCCCACCCCCTCAAGATCTGCAGAGGCGTTGAGGGCGCGGCCGGCGATGCGCGTCACGAAGAGGGTCACCACGATGGTGGCAGCCAGACCGATCCATTTGAGCCAGACCTCTGCGTCGGTGGCTGCTGCGTCACCGCCCCCGGCCAGATCTGAGCCGCTCGAACCGAGGTAGACGTACATGATCGTCCCGGGCAGCATGCCGAGAGCGCCGATGGTGTAGTCGCGAAAGGACACGCCCGTCAGGCCGTAGGCGTAGTTGAGCAGGTTGAACGGGAAGGCCGGGGAGAGCCTGGTGAGCACGACGATCTTCAGCCCCTCTCTGCTCACGGCCTTGTCGATGGCGGCGAATCGTGCGTTGCCCGCGACCTTCGCCGCGACCCAATCCCGGGCCAGGTAGCGCCCCACGAGAAACGCTGCGCAGGAGCCCAGAGTGGCGCCAATGAACACGGCGATCGTGCCTTGCACCACGCCGAAGACCGCGCCGGCTCCGAGGGTCAGCACAGAGGCAGGCGCCAGGACCACGCAGGCCACGATGTAGATCACGACCAGGGCCACCGGCCCCCAGGCGCCCAGGCTCTCGACCCAGTCCACGGCCTGACCCATCCACTCTTTGAGCGGTAGCAGCACCAGCGCGGCGATCAAGGCCACGGCCACCAGGACCAGGACCACGGCCCGGTGCTTGCCTGTCTTCTCAGCGGTCATGGGGCGCCAGCCTCCGGGGTCACACAGCGGTTTCGACCCACTGTATGTTTCCCGGCAACCCGCTTCATTTCACTTCGCTGAGGCGAACCTCGACGCGAAGATCTCGACCCGCCGCTCGCGCCCCCGCCCCGCTCGGTCAGACAGGCTCGGACTCGGGCAGCCGTTCCGCCTGGTCGTCATACTCGCCGTCGTCTTCGTAGACAGAGCGCTCGCCGGTGAGAACATCAACGGCCAGCATGACCAGGCAGGTCGCTGCGGTCCCCAGGGCGGCGCCCGTGGGCCCCAGCCTTGGCATGAGCAGCGCGCAGAGCAGGATCTGCAGGACCCAGGCGATGGTCATGGTGCCGAAGCCCACACCCAGCAAGCCCTCTTCTGCGTGACGGAGGTAACGGGCCGTGAGGGCGGACACACCGAGCATCATCAGCGTGCCGCCGCGGACCAGGTCCGCCACGGGAATACCGTACAGCGTGACCCCACCGCCGAGCGCCATGCCACCCAAGGAAGCGGTGCCTCCCTCACCCGAGCGGGCGACCCAGGGGCCTCCGGTGGGGAACGAGGACCGCAGGCCATCGAGGGGCCCGCCCGCTGCGTACATCCATTCGACAACGACGGGACCGAAGGCGAACCACAGGGCGAAGGCCGCACCCGCCGTCACCACGCCCGCCCGTCCCCGACTCCTGCGGTCGAGCCGGTCGAGGGCGGCGCCCACCAGACCAGCCGCCGGAATGGCCGGGATGATCAGGGCCAGGACGAGCAGCCCCGCCCAGGCAGAGGGGATCGCCAGGGCTGCAAAGGACGCAGGCAGGCGCACCCAGCTGAAGGCGACCACGGCCAGCAGGGGCATGGTCAGGGGCATCAAGGCGATGCCCACATCGCGGGGCTCGACCCAGGGGAAATCGTCCTGTTGCCTGTCCTCTACCTCGGCGGACTTGGACAGCACGGACAGCAGCAGCGACTGCACCGTGCCACCGGCCAGCAGAGCGAAGCCCACGGCCATGAGGTCCTGTTGGGTCCCCGCCAAAGGAGTCCGCGTAAAAATGAAAAAAGCCAGCAAGTACCCGGGGAGGGACGCCAGCATGGCTACGAGTCGTGCTTTGGGCAGCAGCGTGCCGCTCACGTCCGTGCGCAGCAGAGGGCCGCCCAGGACCAGGGCCCAGCCCGCCAGAGCCAGGGCACCCGCCACCCAGCCGCGAGCCGTCACCACCAGGTCGCCCATGGTGTGAAACTCGTCCATGGTGGACAGGCCGTAGATCACCGCAGCCACGGGCAGCACATAGGGTAGCGACTTGCGGAAGGCGTGAATCGACAGGCAGAGCACCACCACCAGCCCCATCAACCCCATCTCCATGCTGTGACTGGCCAGCCCCAGCAGGGCCACCGGCACCAAGAACTGGGGCAGGAGGTCAGAGCGACCCTCCACCAGGCGAGGGCCCAGGGGGAAGCGCTTGAGCGACACTCCCCCTCGATCGGTGCAAGCCCGCTCCGCCACCGCGACGACCCAGACATGGGCGAAGACGGCGACCATGGCGATCACGGCTCGAACACCCAGGGAGCGGGGGTCAGACCCTGAGCAGAGAATCAGCGATGAGAAGCCGAGGGCCGAAGCAGCGAACCAGCAGCGAAGGGTGACAGACATGGTGGGCGGACATCAGGCGAGGTAGGGAGCATGCACTCGGCTCCACCTATCGACGATGCTCCCGGGGTCACCTGAGCCGATCCCCGCTGAGAGCCCGTCCTCGGGCAGAAAGCCCTCGAACGAGAGGGCTCAAGTCCTGCTGCGAAGCTCGTCGATCTCTGCCTGCCGCGCGGCCAGTAGGGCCTCCCAGCCCTCACTGCGCAGCAGCTCTCCCAATCCCGCCTCCCGGAGGGCAAAGAGGTGCTCTCGCTGGGACAGCTGCAGATCGTCGCGCTCTCGAACCGGCGGCGCGGGCGCGGCAAGCACCTGCGCGTACAGCTCGCTCAGATGGGAGAGGTGCTCGGCCCCGTCAATGCGCGGGGGAGCCGGGGCCAGCCTGCGCCGGGAGCGCTCGCCAGGGTCGCCTGCCAGGGTCAACAGCGCCTGGCCCAGGGCGTGGCTGTCGCCCCGGGGCACCAGGGCCACTCGATCGGTGGCCCGGTCGGCGTGGGCGCCCAGGTCGCTGGCAACGATGGGCACCCCCAAGGCTCCAGCCTCATCGAGGGTGAACGCGTACGACTCGGCACAGAGGCTGGGCAAGATGACCACGTCGATGGCGGCCCCGGACAGATCGGCGGGCTCGTAGGCTCCGTGCCAGGTCACCCGCGCCTCGCCAGCGCGACGACGGAGGTCTTGGTCGGTGGCCGGGTCTGGCGCCTCGCCCCACACCTCCAGGGCCAGGGGCGCTCCTGGGCCCAAGGCCGCCAAGGCATCGAGCGCCACACCCACACCCTTCAAGGGATGGAGGTGACCGAACACGCCAACGCGCAGGGGCTCGTCGATGCTGGCTTCACGGTCGCCCAACGGTCTGGTGGCCGCTGCGGCGACGGTGCTTCCCGCGGGCGGCAGGGCCACCACGTCGCGGGACAAGCCCAGCCAGCCCAGCACCCGCTGGCCGTGCCCCTGCGTCGGTGCGATGAGCAGCGAGGCGCAGGACACCTCTGCACGGAGTTCGGACACGAACATGGTCAACGAGGCGTCGATCTCGCCGTCACCCTGAAAGGTCCAGCGGGGAGCGCAGTGGGAGCAGGCTGCGGCAGACGGCGCCTCGCTGCAGAAGGAGAGATCTTCTTTGACCCGGTGATAGCGTGGACAGCTCGAGAACAGATCGTGCAGGGACAACACCGTGGGCACTCCCCGGGACGCCGCCACCTGTACCAAGGTCGTGGTCAGTCGGGCCCAGTGGTGCACGTGCACCAGGTCGGGCTGAAAGTCGTCGAGCCAGTCGAGATAGGCCCGCTCGACGAACGGATCGTGGACCTTGTCCCAGCGTTCGAAGAACAGATCGTGACGGTGCACCCGCAGCAGCTGCACAGCCCCCGCCGTAGACGCCACCACTTCAAACTGCGGCCGCCATTCGATGGAGCCGCTGAACACCGAGACCGTGTGGCCCGCGACCGCCAGCGACTGGGCCAGGTCGGCCACCAAACGCTCGGTGCCCCCTACCAGTTCGGGGGGCGAGCCGTGGACGACGAGTCCGATGCGGCTCACGAACGTCCGGGCCGACCGTCCCGCTCGAGCAACTCGGTGTACATCTCTTCCATGGCCTCGGCGTCCTCTTCGATGGAGCGCGGCGAGCCCATGGTCACGCTCCAGGTCCGCAGGGTCGTGGGGTTCTGGATGATCGAGGCCATGTGCAGGGTCAACGCGCTCACGTCCCCCGCCGGGAACAAGCGCCCGCTCCGTCCATCCTGAATGAGTTCAGCCATGCCGCCCTGACCGGAGGCGATCACCGGCACCCTGGCGGCGAAGGCCTCCTGGATCACCACCGGCGAGTTCTCCAGCCACAACGAGGGCATGACCAGGCAGTCAATCTGCTCGAAGGCGTGGGCGATGTGGGATCGATCGATCGGGCCGTTGAAGGTCACGTTGAGCCCGTCGGCCATCTCCTTCAGCATGCGCCCGTAGTCACCGTAATGACTGTCACTACCAAACACCTGCAGCTCGCAGATCTCAGGGGGCAGCCGCTGCATGGCCTGCATCAGGATGTGCACACCCTTGTGCGGCGCCAGCGTGCCCACGTACCCGAAGACGATGCGCTCTTCGTCGATCTCGCGCTCTTTCATGTTGTCGAAGGGCTTCGTGTCGATGCCGTAGCGGGAGACCCGCAGTTTGTTGCGCGGGATGCCCCATTGAGCCACCCGGTCTGCCACCGTCGCCGAGGGAGACAAGAACATGTCGACCTGTTCGATCAGCAGCTGCACCTTGCGTATTCGATGCTGCAGCTCTTCACTCAGGTTCTGGGACGACCCGGCCTGCGCGACCTGGTCGGGGTTCTTGTTCTTGCGCTTCTGCAACCACTGGCTGCGATCTTGAGCCCAGTAGACCAGCGGTGCCAGATCGACGCCAGCCAGCTCGCGGGTCGCCTGCAACAGCTTGATCACCGCCTTCTCGCCCTTGCCCTGGCTGAAGCGGAAGTCTTGCAGACAGTTCTCGCAGTCGGTCAGGTTCGGCCCACTGCAGAGCGCACCGTCGGGCAGCAGCAGCTGACCGAAGCGCACGCAGAAGAGCCAGAAGTCGTTCAGGGTCATGACCACCCGGGCGCCGGCACTGCGGCTGATTCGGGGGATGCCCAACGAGAGCAGCATCAGGTGCTGCACATGGACCACGTCGGGTTCCATCTCTTTGAGCACGCGCTGAAAGGCGCCCTCGGCCCTTGGGTTGGCGAAGGTCTCGCTGAACTGCTCGTGCTCCAGATTGTTCACCATGACGTGACAGGTGAGCCCGTCCACGTCGCGCTTGAACAGCGAGTACGAGCGGCGAGAGAGGATCTTCTCGCTGCAGAACACCTCGACCTCGTGGCCCCGCTCCTTGAGCGCTCGGGCCAGGTTGTAGGTGTACACCTCTGTGCCTGCCGAGTGATCAGGCAAGAAGAAGTGCACCGGCATCAGGATCTTCACGGAAGTCTCCGGGCGTAACGAGCGGCCACCGCGGCGTCGACATGCACGCCGCGAAGACCATCGAACACCCCGCGCAGCTTGGCCCACGCGGCGGGTGCTCGTCCTGACAGCAAAGCCCTGACCAATGCCAGGGGCCACAACATGACATCAAAGACCAGCAGCCCGGCCCAGCCTCGCCAGCTGCCGTGCTTGCGCAAGAAGTGCACCGAGTTCACGGCGGTCATGTATTTGCGGCCCGCCGTGTAGCCTCCGCCGGTGCTCGACGAGAGCCCGTGGTAGGCCAGCGCAGCGGGCACCACCAGGGTGGCCAGGCCCGCCTTGTGCATCCTCACGCCCCAGTCCGCGTCCTCGAGATAGCAGAAGAACTGCTCGTCGAGGCCACCCACGGTCTCCCACGCTTTGCGGGAAATAAGCAGGCAGGTGCCGGGTAGATAGTCCACATCTTCTGGTATTGAGCGGGCAGCCACGTGGGCCTCTCCGTGGCCCAGCAGCTGGGTCACGTTCAGCTTCGGCCCGACCTTGCCACCCCGGGCCCAGACCACGTCGGGACGGTCGCGATACATGAGCACGGGGCCCAAGGCGCCGACCTCTCCCTTGCCCTGCGCCTCCCAGGTCTGAGCGGCGTCGAGGAGGCTGCGAAAGATCTCGGGAGTGACCAGGACATCGCTGTTGAGCAGGCACGCCCAGTCGGCACCGAGCACGTCGAAGGCGTGGGCCAGGGCCCGATTGTTGCCCTCGGCAAAGCCCAGGTTTGAGCCATGGCGGAGCACGACCAGCTGCTCATGCTCGGCGGCCAGGCGATCTGCGGACCCATCGACGGAGCCATTGTCGGCCAGGACCACGGTGATCTGGGGCCAGCTCACCTCGGCCAGGGAGTTCAGGCACGCCGACGTCTCGTCGCCACCGTTCCAGTTGAGCACGATGGCTGACAGGGCCACCGAGCTGTTACTGGTTGTGTCCGACATCTCGCGTCCTCATCCGACCTGCCGGGGCACACCTTGGCAAAAGAGGCCTCACCAACCACCACCAGCCCCGCAGCATGCCGTTGAGCGCACCCAGGAGCAATGCTTCAGCCCCGCTCTGATCGATCACGGGGGAGAAGGTCAGTGCTCGGGCGTTGAGCAGGTCCCGATCAGCCACCACCCGGCGAGCCGCCAGACGACGCCGATGAGCCAAGGCTCTGGGCAGGTACTTGAGCACCTCCAGCCGGCCGCGCAGGTAGTCGAGGACCAGGCCCCGGCTCAAGGCGAAGCCAAACCACACCAGGGCATAGGCCGCTCGCCCCGGCCAGGACAGCAGCAGCGCCGGCCAGGAGTAGTTCTTCAACACCAGGTAGGCCCGGTTGCGGCCATGCAGAAAAGCGCGATGCCCGGGATAGCTCGCCGCGCCTGGGCGAAACGAGATGCCCTTGGTGCCCTCTTTGTGCAGCACGATGGCCTGGGGCACACGACGGAGCCGCCAGCCCAAGGCCCGCAGCCGATAGCTCAGGTCGTGGTCTTCAAAGAGGATGAAGAAGGTGGGGTCGAAGCCCCCCGCGTCGAGCAGCGCCTCCCGGTCGACGAGCAAGGCCATGGAGATCACCGCGTCGATATCCGAGGGCTCGCCGGCAGGAGCCTCAGGGCGACTGAGCAGATTGTCCAGGCACATCACGCCCACGTAGTGCATGTCGCCGCCGTCGTAGTGCACCACGTCGGTGTCGTGGGCCAGCACCGCTCGGGGCTGGACCACCGCCACCCGTTCATGCGCGGTCTCGGGCAGCAGGCGCCGCAAGGTGTCGGGGGGCACGATGACGTCGCTGTCCACCGCCAGCACCCAATGGGTGGTCGACTCTTCCAGGCCTCGATTGCGTGCCGGGCACGGGCCTTCGTTGCTCTCCATGGAGATCAGCCGGGCGCCGACGTTGTGGGCCGCAATGCGCGCGGGCCCGTCGTCGGTGGAGGCGTTGTCGATCACCACGACCTCGACCACGTTGCCCTCGAGCGCGGCCACCGCGTCGAGACACTCGTCGATCCATGGGGCTCCCTGGTAGTTGACGATGACCACGGTCACCGGCGTGTCGAGCAACTCAGCGTCGCAGTGTGCCAGCCCCTCGGCCATGGCGTTCAGCGCCCCGGCAACTTGAAGTCAGGAGCGTTCACCGGGGACCGTCGGGCCAGACAGTAGGGCAGATTGAGCAGAGCGTTCAGGGTGGCCTTGAGCACGATGGAGCGGGCACCGGGAGTTTCATTCATGGATTGGGCCAGGCCCATGGTTCCCGTGGCTTCGAGTTCTTTCTCAGCGCTGCTACCCGTTGCCCCTGCGCCAGCAGAGCCGCCGCCCCCCACCGCCTTGCGGGCCATGCCGAAGGCCACGGAGAACACGTCGCTCCAGCGGCAGTTCTTGAAGGCATAGAGCCAGAAGTTGCGAACGTGAAAGTAGAGCGAGCGCGGGCCTGCCTTCATGCCGAAGGGCGTGGAGTGATCGATCACCGCATCGGGGATCTGCAGGATGCGGTAGCCCAGCCCCAACACGCGAGCGGACAGGTCGCGCTCGTTGCCGTAGATGAAGAAGCGCTCGTCGTAGTACCCGGCCTGAGCCAAGACGCTGGCCCGAGCCAGGGTGCCGCAGCCCCGAAAGGTCGACGCGTAGTAGCGGCCCCGAGCGATCTCGGCGTCGATGTACGCAGGGGGCATGCCCGGTTCGACCACCCGGCCGCTGACCATGCCCGTGGAGGCAGGCTCTGAGAGCATGGTCTGCTCCAGGACCTCCAGCCAGGTGCTCGTGGCCACCACATCGTCGTCCATGATGGCCACCGCGTCCCCACTGGCCAGCTTGAAGCCCATGTTGAAGGTCTCGCAGGCGCCGTACTGATCGTCGGCGGTGCGCACGGCCACCACGTCCGGGTGATCGTCGGCGAGCATCTGCAGGGTGTCGTCGGTGGAGGCGTTGTCGACCACCACGATCTCGTCGGGTGGGCGGGTGCCCGACTTCAACGCGGCCACGTTGGCGGCCACGGCGTCGCGACGGTTCCAGGAGGAGATGACGGCGGTGATCTTCATGGGGGAGACTGCCCTGATCCCGGGCAAGCGAGCAGAGCATACCCCGATCGCCTGGAGGGGCCAGCGTGGGCCGGCGAGAGCGAGGAGGCATCAGCCGCCCGACCCGAGGAAGAACGGCCATGGCAGCTCACGGCCCGCCTCCCCGCGACGGCCATCGTGCTGGTCACTCGCCCGTTGCCACTCATCCCCCGGGAGCCAGGCCGAGCCGGGCGGCCCAGGCGCAGAGGTCGCTCCGAGCACCCGCCACCGCCTCGGGGCGCAGCTCAAGGTAGCCCTCGGCATGGGTGATCTCGGGGATGTCCACATTGACCGTACGGGCCCGGCAGCGGGCGTCGGCTTTCGCCACGATGTCGATCAGCCCCAGCTGGCTGGCGAAGGCCGAGAGCGCCTGGCGCTTCAGCCCTGCCACCGGCGTGATGTCGAGCAGGAAGCTGGCCATCTGCTCGGCGTTCACCTCGTAGAGCAACAGGGTCAGGTCGGCCCGCCCCGTGAGCACCGCCGCCACCACGTCGAGGGTGGCCACGTGGTCGGGATGCATCTCGAACAGCGACGGCGCGTAGACCACCGTGGGCCGCAGCGAGTCCACGAGCGCCGAGAGCCTCTGGGGCCAGCCCTGATCGTCTGCCACCTGACCGTCCGCCACCGAGAGGCAGGTCAGCTCGGTGTGTCCCAGGAGGTCGGCGGCGCGGCGAGACTCCTCCAGGCGCTCGTCGCTGTCCCCCCCCGCCTCGCCGCCGGTGACCAGAGCCACATGAACGGCGTCGCCCCGGGCCACGTGGGAGGCGATGGCCCCACCGCAGCCCAGGATCTCGTCATCGGGATGGGGCGCCACCACCAACACCTGGCCCGCTGGCACCCGGGACAGATCGTAGAGCGGCGGAAAACCGTGGGCAGGTCCGAGGCCGGTCATGGGCCATCCCCTGGATGAGATGTGCGAGAGCTGGGAGCTGGGTGGGACAGGGCCTGGGCGTAGAGTGCAGCCACCTTGTCGGCGTGGGCGGCGGGGTCGGCCAGGTCGGTGCGAGCTTGGCGGCGCCACCGCTCCAGACGCTCGCCGTCATCGAGCAGTTCTCTCAGCAGGTCTGCCAGGGCCTGGGGATCGGCGGCGGGGACGGTGGTGCCCGCCCCGCCCAGACCCTCAGGCAAGGCACCACGATCGCTGGTGATCACCGGCAGCCCCAGGGCTCGGGCCTCTGCCACCACCAGGCCGAACGTCTCTTCGGCCCGGCTGGGAAACACTGCCAGGTCGACCCGGTCGACGATCAAGGGCAGCTCTCCCGGACCGTAGGCGCCTGCGAACGAGACGTCGAGCCCCTCCGCTGCGTTGATGAGCAGCTCGGCGAAGTCGGCGTCGATGGGCGCGCCCAGGATCAGCAGCGAGAGTCTCGTGTCCGCCGCCAGGCGCAGGGCCTCCAGCAGATCGAGGACGCCCTTGGCCGGGGCCAGATGTCCCCAGGTCACCAGTTGCAGCCGACCGTCACTGCGATCGCGAGCAGGACCTGGTATGGCGCCAGCCAAGGACACGGCGTGAGGCAGGACCACCAAGCGCTGCTCAGGCACCATGCCCGACGAACGCCAGCGCTGAGCCACGATCTGGCTGGGCACGAGGGCCACCGACCAGGCCGCGGCCTCGGCGGCAGCCACATCACCACGGGCTGCCAGCTCGACGGCCAGGGCCTCTTCGCCTGGGGGAAAGTCGGGCAACACGCACGAGATGCAGCGATCAGACGGCAGGGGAAACGCCTCGGCACAGGACGTCCCGTCAGGTTGGCAGAGGAAGAAGCGGGCGCACACCGTGGTGAAGTCGTGCAGGCTGGCCACCACCACGTGCCCGGCGGCGGCGAGGGCTGAGCCCAGGTCTCCCGAGAGGTTCAAGGTGTGATGCAGGTGCACCACGTCGGGCTGCTCGCCGGCCACCAGCTCGAGCACCTGCGCGGTCACCCGGGGCTGGCGATTGTCCATGGAGTAGTTCTCGGCTGGGCGTCGCAGCACCCGGCACACCGGCACGTGGTCCACCGCCTCCAGGCGCAGCTCACCCTCAGGGGAGCGCTCATCGCTGCCCGCGATGATGAACGGCTCGTCGCCCCGAGCCTGTTGGGCGGCGGTGAGGGTCTGCACACAGACCTCGGTCCCGCCCCGGAACTCCGGCGGGTACTGATGCACGATGTGGACGATCTTCACGAGCCGCCCCGAGGCTCTGAAGTGGTGTGGTCCGGGCCCTGTGCAGGCGCCCCCAGAGACATGTCCTTGTAGACCTCGGCCCGGCGCTGGCCCCCGCCGTCGTGGTGCGGCAACAAGATCGCCCGGTACGCGTTGAGGCCCTCGATGGCGGTCAAGATGTCGGTGTGTTCGAGCTGGCTGGGGTAGCAGCGCACCGCGGCGCGCTTGGTGGCGTAGTCGTCCGTCACCTCCAACACCCAGTCGGCGGCCATGGGCGACCAGACCTCGTAGCCGAGCAGCGTGGCCGTGCCTGTCCAGCGCCCCAGGGCAGCCACCGCGGCCATGGCCACAAAATGATGATCGGAGTGGGACTCGCCCAGGTGCGGTGAGTAGATGACGTCGGGCTGCACCCGCTGGTAGAGGTCGACCAGGCGCTCGGTGACGGACTCCAGGTCACGGTGGGTCACGGTGCAGGAGTCGGGCAGTCCCCAGAACTCGGTGGAGCCCATGCCAAGGACGGCGGCCGAAGCCTCGGCCTCGGCCTGGCGCAGCTCGACATAGTCGGCGGGGACACGCACACCGCTGGCGTCCCCGTGAACGCCGCTGGTGATGAAGGCCCCGTGGATCGTGTCGCCCAGCCGACTGTGAGCAGCCAGGGCGGCCCCCGGCCCCGCCGCTTCGTCGTCGGGGTGGGGCGCCAACACGAGCACCCGCCCCCGGTACGGCGGCGCTTTGTGCACGGGAGCGACGGCCGGTGAAGGCAGGGGCGTGTCCGGGCTCGAATCGCTCGCTGCCATGATGCGCCCTTGCTCCCTAGGAGTCAGTTGACCTTGCGAATGCCCACGGCGCGCCCCACCACCAGGGCGAGGACGAACACCGCACCGGAGAACAGGGCCCCCATCTTGGCTTCACCCTGCAACAGCGGATCGGTGAAGGCCTCGCCGGAGACGAACAGGGCCACGGTGAGCCCCAGCCCCGCCACCAGACCAGCGACCGCCAGGTCTTTCAGGGCCATGCCCTCGGGCAGGCCGAAGCCCAGCTTGACGCCCAGGCCTGAGAACGCCACCACGCCCAGGGTCTTGCCCGCGATCAGCGAGGCCAGAATGATCCAGGTCAGCGCGCCGATGTTGGCGAACTCGACCCCCGCGTTGGCAAAGGCAAAGAAGAACAGGCCGTAGTCGACCGGCGTCTTGAAGAAGTGCTCGAAGCGCTGCAGCGGTGTGTCGCCGTGGATCGGGTCGACGCCCGGGCGATCTTCTTCTTCGGCGATCAGGCCCATCTCCGGGATGGTCCCGGGCAAGAAGGGCACGATGAAGACGAGGGCCAGGGCCGGATGCAGGTGGGCGGTGATCAGCCCGTACCAGCTCAGCCCGCCGCCGATGAGCACGTAGGGAATCCAGCTCTGCACGTTGCGCATGCGCATCACCAGGGCCGAGACCATGCCGCCCAGGGTGAACAGCAGCATCATGGGCGCCACCGGGTGGGCCGGGTCGGGATAGAACACGGCGATGATACCCAGGCCGATGGCGTCGTCAGCCACGGCGAGCAGCAGCAAGAAGTTCACCGCCGGGTGCTTCGCTCCGAAGACCAGTCGAGCGGCCAACCAGGCCAGGGCGATGTCCGTGGCCGTGGGCACTCCCCAACCGTTCGCCACCGCCTCGTAGTTGGGCGCCGACCCGTAGAACTGCTTGGTCAGCAACATGAACACTGCCACGGGGCCGAGCACACCACCCAGGGTGCCGAGCAGGGGGTTGATGGCCTTGCTCGGCGGGTTGAGCGAGCCCCCGGGAAGGATCGCGTCCGTGATCTCCTTGGCAGCGATGCCGAAGAACAAGACCATGAATAGGTCGTTGATCAAGAAGTGCAGGGTCAGTTCGTGGCCCAGCAGGTGGCCATCGATCAGGGGTCCGTGGACCGCGTGGTGGTACCACTCGCCCGCGAAGTTCGCGGCCCAGAGCGCCGCGAACACTCCCGCGATGAGCGGCAGTGAATACTCTTGGATGAAGCCGAGGAGGCCCTTCTTGGCGGACACGTCAGTCTCCTGCTGCGCAACAGCTGATGGAACGGGCGAGTGCTCTCAGTAGATGTCCGAGTCGCCCATGGTAAGAACCCAATTGTCGATGGCCCAAGGCAAGTCGAACAGTTCGCTGTAGACCATGATGCAGAGGTTGAACAGGCTGTCCTGATGAAACAAGCCATGTTCGACAAGGGTCGGTCGCTGAGACGCCCCCGGAGTGACCCAGGTTTCCAGCTTGTCGCCCCCCGCTGCCAGGGTGATGTCGCCCACCCGGGCCAACAAGCCGGCGATGGCCGAGGCGTCGCCTCCCGGGCCGATCCAGTCGACCAGGGGCACGATGGGCTGGCCCATCCAGCCCAGCCGATAGACGAGCGCGCCCACGAGTTCACCGCCTCGGCGGGCCAGCAGGCAGCGGTAAGGCCCCTCAGGCCAGCCCCGGTAGCGCCAGGCCAGGTGGTCGGCATCCTTCCAGAGGCCGAGAGGGACCTCGTTCACGTGGGCCTCGAAGAGCGCGCCCAACGCCTGCAGCTCGCTGTCCGTGCCGTCCGAGTCGGTCACCTCCACGTCAGCTGAGCGGCGGGCCATCTCGTCGACCCAGGCCCGGTCGAACTCGCGCACCAGCGAAGGCATGGGACAGTGCACGGGCTTGTAGCCCACGATGCGTGTGCCCACGGGAAAGGCTTTCTCGTTGGGTAGGCCGAACATGTACTCGTTGGTGTAGGCCTCGTTGGTCTCGCCGAAGATCTCGCAGTAGTCACGAGCCATGGTGACGAAGACGCTGTTCTTGCGCAGAGACCCTCGCCACTCCCGTGCCACGCAGGTGTCGACGGCCTGGGCGCAGCGCAGACGCTCGCCCCGCACACTGCAGTGGTAGGCGATGGCCGAGTAATTGCCGATGAGCTGTCCCGCCTCATCTTCGGCCACCAGGATCTCGGCCCCCGCCGGGTTGTTGCCGTAGATGTGCCGCCAGGTCTCGAGGGAGCGGGGCACGTAGGCCGGGTTGTCCTCGCTGAAGACCCCGTTGAAGAGGGCAAGGATGGCGACCTCGTCCCCAGGGCGGTAGCGCCTCACGGTGAAATCGCTCATGCGGCCCAGACCTCTCGCACAGAACGCCAGACGGCTCGGCGAGCCTCCTTGGGGGCGTCATGGGAACGCAGGCGCTGCAACTCTTGCAGCCCTCGCACGGCGGTCATGAGTCGAGCCAGCAACGACCCGACAAGGCCGAAGGTCTTGCGGTAGTAGGCCAGTCGGTTCTTGTGCCAGATCGTGCCGAAGTCAGGAAACTGAGACGTGCTCTTGCCCTCGTGGTGCAGCACGGTCACGTCCGCCACGTAGCCCACCTTGTGACCTGCAGCTTTCACCCGTCTGCAGAGATCGACGTCGTTGAAGAAGAGCCACAGCTCGGGGTCGAAGCCAGACAGCTGCTCCCAGAGCGCGCGGCGGATCAACAGGGCCGCCCCCGGGGGCTGATCGACGTCGCGGGTCGACAGGTGATCGAAGTCGCGCATGAAGTAGCGTGGCATGGAGTGGTTCTTGGGGAACCACTTGTCGAAGACTGTGTCGAAGAACAGCGCCGTCCCCAGGGTGGGAAAGCGCTTGCAGGACAGCTGCACCTCGCCATCGGGATGCACCAGACGAGGGGCGCAGACGCCGTGGCCAGGGCGCTCTTCCAGCCAGGCCACCAGGGCGTCGAGGGCGCCGGGTTCGACCTCGGTGTCGGAGTTGAGCAGCAACAGGTACTCGCCCGTGGCTCGGTCCGCGCCGATGTTGTTGCCGATGGCGTATCCGTCGTTGACCGGGTTGCGCACCAGCTCTGCCCAGGGGAACTGGTCTGCCACCATGTCGGCGCTGTGGTCTGCGCTGTCGTTGTCCACCACGATGACCTGCCAACGCTCGGCGTCACGGGCCCGATCCAACGAAGCCAGACAGGCGGACAGCAGCTCCCGCGTGTTCCAACTCAGCACGACGATGGACAAGCTGGGCCCGGTCGTACCGCGCGGCGATGCCGCGCCAGAACTCATGCGTGCATCAGCTCGGCGGCTGCCTCTTCGGCGTCGATGTGCTGGGATCCCCCGACCTTCTCGATGGAGTACATCACCCGCACTTCGCGGGTGCGTCGATCGATGAAGCGTACGAAGTAGGTGGTGTCGACCAGGCCGCCCCAGACCTTGTCCGGCACATGGAACCTGGCCGAGACGTCGAGACGGCCCGCGGCGAAGACGAAGCCGGGGTCAGAGCTGATCTCAGCCACGTAGGCGCCATGCCCGGGCACCTCGAGGACAGGCACCGACTCGTGG
>Ga0209992_10000276_pt1 | contig 70696 bp, 64 predicted proteins | sample 2SBtaG_2_FD_182564 | JGI IMG/M metagenome (GOLD analysis project Ga0209992, IMG submission 182564) | Deep subsurface microbial communities from Kolumbo volcano to uncover new lineages of life (NeLLi) - 2SBTROV12_ACTIVE470 metaG (SPAdes)... | ecosystem: Environmental > Aquatic > Marine >... | reverse complement strand
AGTGGCTACTCGGGCATGCCCCGTCGTTACTACGACCACACGAGTGCTGAGTACCTGCGACCCCTCCAATATCTGAACGTTGCGACTACCGCCGCTGCGTTCATGCTGGGGGCAGCGCAGCTCATCTTCGCCTACAACTTCATCAAGAGTCGTTGGTGGGGTAAGGCGGCCCCCCAGAATCCCTGGGACGTTGGCACCTTGGACTGGACCATCGCTACCCCCGTGCCGCACTACAACTTCAAGGAATTACCAGTGGTGCAGTGCGGTCCGCACGAGTTCAGCAACCCGGTCCTGGGCCCCGATACGGACTGGATCTACCAGACCGAGGAGTTGCCTAGCTAGGCGCCGCGCGGCACCGGCTGACAGACACAAGCATGGAGACGACCGGGATCATCACGGCCCCCGTGGGCCAGGCCCCCGTGGAAACGGGACGCGACAGGGTCAACGCGACCCTGGGCATGATCTTGTTCATTGGCTCCTGGACGATGACCTTCGGGACCCTGTTCCTGTCATTCTTGGTCTTGCGACAGAAGATCGCTGTCTGGCCGCCGGAAGGGATCGCTCTGCCGTCAACCCCCATCGCCTGTGGCGCGACATTGATCTTGGCTCTCAGCAGTTTCTGTGTGGAACGTGGCTCGCGCGCACTCCCCGGTGGAGCATCGGGCCGCGCCGTCTTCGGTTCCATGTGGACCAAGGGCCTGCTGCTGGGGGTGGGGTTCGCGGCGCTTCAGGTCTGGCTGTGGTACGACCTGATTTTGGCGGGGCGCACCCAGAGCTCCGGGCTGTACGAGTCCCTGTTCTTCGGCTTGACCTGGGTGCACGCCGCCCATGTGGCCGTCGGCTTGCTGCTCTTGATCTGGGCGCTGGTGGGCGTCAAGAACGGTCGCTATGGGGCGCAGCGGCGCTCCTTGATTACCAATGCAGCCCTGTTCTGGCACTTTGTCGGGATCGTTTGGCTGTTTCTTTTCTTGGGTTTCTTTGTCTTCTAGAGGGCTTCCTCGATGACTTCAGGACACGTTGCTGCGGCGGACTCCGCCGACCATCAGACCTCGGTTCCCGAGGATCCTCACTTCGGCAAGGCCACCGGTGGCAAGGTCGGGATGTGGATCTTCATCGCACAGGACGGCATGTCCTTCGGCGGCTTGCTCTTTGCCTACGGCATCCTGCGCAGCTCCGCGGTTGAGTGGCCGGTACCCTCGGACATCCTGGGGATCCCGCTCACTGCGGTGGCGACCTTCTTGCTGATCTGCTCATCCCTCTCCATGGTCTTTGCTGTACAGGCCGCCGAGGAGCGTGATCAGGCGGGCCTCGTGCGCTGGCTGATCGTGACTATCTTGGGAGGACTGACCTTCCTCGGCATTCAGGCCTGGGAGTACACCCACCTTGTGCACGACGGCATTGGGTTCGCGCAGGGATCCTGGGAGGGGGAACCGATTAACGCGTTGTTCGGATCGACCTTCTATTCGGTGACCGGCTTCCACGGCATGCACGTGACGGCCGGCGTAATCTACCTCAGCTGCATTCTGCGCCGGGCCATGCAGGGCAAGTACACACAGGGCGGCGACAGCAGCAGCCCCGTGGAACTCGTCGGGCTCTTCTGGCACTTCGTCGACCTGGTCTGGATCCTGGTCTTCACCTTCGTCTACCTCCTCTAGCGAGCTCCTCAAGAGCAACGAACGATGACTGACTCCACGACGACGACTGATGAGAACGCTGCCCAAGCGGGGCACGGCGGGCACGGAGAAGGTGAACAGAGCATGCGTGGTCTGTACATCACCATCTTCCTGACCCTGGGTCTCTTGACGGTGTTCGAGGTCTATGTGCCTACGGTGTACTCCGCAGCCTGGAGTGGCACGACCAAGATGTTGCTCCTGACTTTCTTGGCCGTCACCAAGGCGGGATTGGTGGCGACCTTCTTCATGCACTTGAAGTGGGAGAAGCCGTGGTTGCGCTGGATTGCGCTGATGCCGGTCTACATGGGAGTGGCCCTGATCCTGATCATGCTGGAGACTCTGTACCGCTAATGGTCCCCGAAACCATGCGTGCATCTTGCGGGGTAAGAAGGGTCCAGCGCCTCGGCTTGGCTGCGTTCCTTATGGTGTCCCTGGGCGCACCTGCATCGGCCTGTCCGACGTGCTCTCTGGGCCAGGCTCTCTCGACCCTGGTCTATATCGCCTGCTTCATGGCCATTCCCTACGTGATCGTCACGGGCGTGTGCATGTGGATGCGCCGCGTTGTGCGCGAGGAAGAGAACGACAGCTCCTCGCCGCCGCTCTAGTTGCCATGGGCACCTTGGCCTCCGGGGACGCAAGCGGGCAATCCGATCCGGGACGGCCTCTCGCCGTTCTGACCAAGCCCTGGTTCTGGGTCCTGTTCATCGGAAGCCTGTGGGGCCTGCCCCTGTTGCGCGCTCTGTCGGCCGAGTTGCCGGATCCGGTCCCTGGCTACGAGGGGACTGCGGTGAGCGGGTCCTTTCGGGATGAATTTGACCGGCAGGTGGAACTCACCGACTTGCACGGTCACTTGATCATCGTCGCCGAGTTGCCCATGGTGGAAGAGAAGGCCCGCGCATCGTCCTTTGAGGACCTGAGAGTCTTGCGCAAGCGCGTTCGAGGACTCTCCCCCGTGGTGGCCTTCGCGGTGATGGTGTCGGGGGGGGATACGCGGACTCTCAGTCAATTCTTGGACGAGAAGCGTGCGCGCAAGCCCTCCAACGTCTTCCTGATCGATGAGAGCGGCAGGGGCTTTCAGGCATTGAGGCAGCAGGGCGGCAATCCCGATGCCGACTACCTTCTGCTGGATCGGCACGGCCGCATACGCGGGACCTACACGGCCGGTGAAACCGGCATGGATCAATTGGCGACCGACGCCGGCCAGCTGGCCAACTGGATTGGCTCGGATCCTGCCCCAGGTGAGCCGATCCGGCGCTAGGCAGGCGCGTTCCTGCTCGGGCCTACCAGAGGTCCGACACGTCGCTGAGGGTTAGCTGGAAGACGCTGGCCACCATGGAGTCTTCAGGCCGATCGAGGCCCACGTGCAAGGTGCCGATCACGCGAATCGGCCGGTAGGCGTAGTAGGACACCGATTCACCCTTCTCAGTTGTTACATCGATCCACTCATCGGGACGGGGTACGCCCCCGAAGCAGCACTGCGCGAAGTCTCGGACCAGCATGAAGCTGGTGATGCGATCCTCTCCTTCGACCCAGTCGAGGGGGATCATATAGCCCATGATGGCGACCTGCTCGCCATCCAGGGACTGTGCCCTATCTGGAAACTCGAAACTCGTATCCCCCGCTTGTCCCTCGGGAGCAAAGATCATCTCAAGCAGACCATTCACATCGGCCTTCAGCAGGGAGAGGTCCTGAAACCCAATGGCCTCAACGCCTTTGGGCAAGTCCTTGCCCGTGGCTGCGGGGACCTCGGGTTCCTGCGCGGGAATGGGGGACAGTTCGCGTGCGTTCGAAGCCAACGTCGAGGTGGCGCTATCAAGCGTCGCCCCGCGTTCGAGTGTGCGATTTGCAGGTTTCGGATCGGGCTCCTGGGCAGCGCTACCACCACAACCCGCGCTGGCAAGCGCCAAGGCCATCAGCCAGTGTTGGGTCCCGTGCAAGCGTGCCATCGTTCCAACTCTACGCACCCCGCAGGCGGAGCGCGAACTCTCCTTGCCTGGACCCAGAGGGGCCGATCGGAGTCCCTTAGGACTTGGCAGCAGAACGCTTGGGCCGAATCAAACCGGCCTTGAGCAGGGTCGGGTAGGCGCCGTTCTTCATGATCGTGCGCAGAGCCCTCGTCGAGAGCTTGACCGAGACAAATTCTCCCAACTCCGGAACCCAGATGCGCTTCTTCTGCACGTTGACTTTGAACTTGCGCTTGTTCTTGCCGGTGGTGCGCAGGCCGACTCCGCCGTCTTTTTTGGGCAAACCACGGCGGGCAATCGTGCCGCCCACGCGGGTGCCGCGGCCGGTGACTTCACAAGTACGGGACATGAGACTGTGGAGGGGGGTAGGGAGTGAGTCGTTGGGAGTGTGGGGTGCGTGGCAGGCCCCTGCAGGGTCGCCAGGCGGTCCGAACCGGATGGCGGGCGAAGAGAATACGCCATAAGGCCCCGCCGTGCGCCCCCCCCGGACCAGGAATATTTCCCGGACAGGTGCCGAATCGGGTCGCCGGAGTCCCTCAGGGGCGATTCGAGTCCTCAGTGGGAGGCCCGTACAGATGGACTTCCACGTTGCCTTCTCGGTCGATCCAGCCGCGGTACATGCCCGCCGTGTTGAACGGCGCGCTGACCCGTCCCTGGCGGTCCAGGGCGATCACGCCCCCCGTGCCGCCCAGATCGGTCAGATGCGTGCGCACCACCGTCGTCGCCGCTCGATCGAGACCGTAGCCCGCGAATTCCATCAACGCCGCAACATCGCGGGCCAGTGTGCCGCGCAGGAAAAACTCCCCCCAGCCGGTGCCCGACACCGCGCAGGTGTGGTCCGCGGCCCAAGTCCCTGCGCCTGGGATGGGGGAGTCCCCGATGCGACCCCATAGCTTGCCTACCATGCCCCCGGTCGAGGTGCCGGCAGCCAGGTGACCCTGCTTGTCGAGGGCCACCGCACCTACCGTTCCGTGCCGCTCATGGGGCGCCGCAGCCCAAGGATCCGCAAGCGAACTGGCGGAGTTCTGGCGTTCCCTCCAGCGCTCCAGTTGCAGTCGCCGTCGCTCCGTGCGGAAGAACCCGTTGCGCACCTGCTCGAGTCCTTGCTCGCGTGCGAATGTGTCGGCTCCCGGCCCAGAGAGCAAAACATGCGGGCTGTGTTCCATCACGGCGCGCGCAGCGAGGATGGGGTGGCGTGTCGTCGTGACTCCCGCCACCGCTCCCGCCATGCCCGTGTCTCCACGCATGACGCTGGCGTCCATCTCGCAGGTACCCGCCGAGGTCATGACGGCTCCGTGACCCGCGTTGAAGAGCGGCGAGTCTTCCATCACCAGGATCGCAGCTTGCACGGCGTCGAGCGCCGGTGCGCCGCCCTCGAGTTCAGCGTAGCCAGCGCGCAGGGCTTGCTCCAGCTTGGCGCGGTAGTCGGCCTCCATCGAAGCGCTCATGTTCTCCGGCAAGATCGTGCCCGCGCCGCCGTGGATGGCCAGAACCACCGGTACCCGGCGACCGAGGCTGCCCGTGTTCTGGCAAGCAAACAGAGGCAGGGTCGCGCACAGGAAGCAGAGGGCTTGTCGTTTCATGGTGAAGTGGCTCAGGGGGCAGGAGTGGCTCGGCGTCGAGCCAGGATAGCCAGCAAATGCCCCAGCAGTAGCAATCCCAGCAAGGCTCCGCCGACACGGTGCAGCGTGGAGAGGTGCTCGTGTTCTGACAGGGCCGCGGCACCGTCGAAACCACCGCGCGCGTCGTAGATGAGGTTCACGATCCAACCGGCACACAGACTGAAGACCGTGATGGAGAAGAGGTACACCCACAGTACGCGCCGGCCCATGAAGCCTGCCACGACTCCCATGGTGGCCGCGTTTGTAGCGGGGCCGGCCAACAGGAAGACCAAGGCCGCTCCAGGTTCGAGACCCTTGGCCATCAGCGCGGCTGCAATGGGCGTGCTGGCCGTGGCGCACACGTACATTGGGATCCCGGCCACAAGCATGGCTAGCATGGCCGGCAGACCCTGGTTCCAGCGACCCAGGAAGTCATCGGGGACCCACAGGGTGAGGGCGGCCGAGAGGGCGAAGCCCACCACGAACCAGGGGGTCAAGTCCGACATGAGCTTGCCGTATCCGAAAGCGGCCGCGCGTTTCAGGACACTTGACCGGGCGGGGGCCGCGTCCTGGTGGCTGCAGCATGATTCGGGCTCGGACGCGGGCGCAGGTGGGCTGCTCGCACAGCAGTCGCTCGCGGGCTCTGCCTCGACTTCGGGCTCGCTTGATGAACAGCAGGTCTTGGGAACGGTGCCCTGCGATTCGGAGGACTCGGGGCTCTCGGCCTCGCGCTTGGCCTCGCTCAGGTTCACCAGCCAGCCACAACCCATGGCCGTCAGGATCGCCGTGACGGGTCTCATCACGGCCATGATCGGATCGATCAGGGCTAGGGTGATGCCCACTGAATCCACGCCGGTCTCGGGTGTGGAGATCAGGAATGCACTCGTAGCGCCCTTGCTGGACCCAGCTTGCTTGAGCGAGATGGCCGTGGGGACAACCGAGCAGGAACACAGGGGCAAGGGGGCTCCCACGATGGCGGCCTTGGTTACTGCGCCGAAGCTGCTGCGGCCTAGGTGCTTCAGGATCCAAGCCTCTGGGACGAGCACCTTGAGCAGGCCGGCGATGAAGAAACCCACCAGCAGGTAGGGCCCAGATTCACACAGCAGGTTCCAGACCTCAATCAGCCAGGCCATCAGTGTCCCACCATTTCAAAGACCATCATCACGCCGACTCCGGCCAGCAAGAGGGCAACGCGCAGCCAGCTGTCCTCGCGATGGTGGAACACCTCGGGTAAGAGCTCACACAGGCAGACGTACAGAAAGGTGCCCGCCGCCAGTGCGGTCAAAATGCCGAGTCCCACCTCGCCCATCTGTGCGGAAATCGAGGTGCCCAGCAGCATACCCAGGGGCGTGAGCGCGGCGAATCCAACCACCATCCACAGGATGGACCTGCGTTTCACACCTGCCAGCTGGAACACGGTAGTCAGGGAGAAGGTCTCGAAGCCCTTGTGCGCGAGGATCGCGACCAGCAGCGCGCCTCCAATGTGCTCGTTGGATTGCGCGGCGGCGTACCCGATGCCGGCTGTGAGGGCGTGCACACCCAGGCCCACCAGCGCCGCCAGACTCACCGCTCGGTGTTGGTGCAAGTCGTCGTGGTCGTGGGCCCGCAAGACGAGAGACTCGATCAGGTAGACCGCCAGCACTCCGGCCAGTACGCACAGCCAGAGCCACGGATCGCCTCCATGCCCTTGGCTCAGATCCAGGCCTGCGTGAACTTCCTCCGTATGGGCGTGGGCTGTGGCCGAGCCCAACTCCATCTCGGAGAGGGCGGGCAGCACGTGCAAGAAAACCGCTCCCAGAAAGATGCCCGTGGACAAGGCCAAGGCCGTGTGCAGGTGCCGGTCTGTCCAGCGGACCAGCAGCGGCAGGGCGCCTCCCGCAAGGGCAATCAATGCGACGGACAGGATATCCATGGGGCGCCCAGCATAGCCGCCGGGGTGGCCGCCTCCTACTCGCTGGCACGGGGATTGACCGGGCGGTGGGTCCCCTGCAGCTCTCAGGTCCCCTGACCCAAGATGACGGTCTTGATCGTGCTGAACACCACCGACAGGTCCAACAGCACGCTGTGATTCTTGATGTAGAACAGGTCGTACTGGAGCTTGTGAAGTGCGTCTTCCACAGTGCTCCCGTAGGGGTAGTTGATCTGTGCCCAGCCGGTCAGGCCGGGCTTCACGATGTGGCGCAGGTTGTAGTAGGGGATCTGCTCGGCGAGCTCGTCCACGAAGTGTTGCCGTTCGGGACGCGGACCCACCAGAGACATGCTGCCGCGTAGCACGTTGAACAACTGCGGCAGTTCGTCCAGGCGCGTCTTGCGGATGAACTTGCCCACGCGTGTGATGCGCGGATCGTCCTCACTGGACCACACCGGACCCGTCGTGGATTCCGCATCGACTCGCATGGAGCGGAACTTGCGCAGCGTGAACAGGATGCCGTCTTGGCCCACACGCTCCTGGCGGAACAGGATCGGTCCCGGTGAATCCAGCGCCACGGCGATCGCCGTCAAGAGAATGAATGGCGCCGTCAAGGCCAAGATGAACAAGGAAAGACCGATGTCCATCGCCCGCTTGATGAGGTCGATCCAAGGGTGTCGGCGGAAGCCCTCGTTGAAGATCAGGTAAGAGGGGCGCATGGCCGCCACCGCGACCCTGCCGGTTACCTGTTCGTAGATATCCTCCCGTTCGCGCACGTCTCGTCCACCCAGGCGACAGTGCAGTAGATCCTGAATGGGCAGGGTCAAGCGGCGGTCTTCGAGGGCCACCACCAGCGTGTCCACTTGGTTCTCGCGCGCGAGAGTCAGCAAAGAGTCCACGTGCTCCAACTCATCTTCCGAGGTGTCCTTCCCATTGCGTTTGCGCAGGGCCAGCGGCAGGGTGTCGAGTACCAGAGCTTCGGTTCGTGGGGTGGCCACGGACTTGGCCGCGCCATCCATGTCCCTGGTTGAGAAGCCCATGCTGCTGAGAGCCGAGCGGTTCTGCGGGTGCTCTTCCCCTGGGGCCGATTCTGGAACCAACCCGAAGACTTCGTAGCCCGCTTCGGGGTGCTCGAGAATGAGGTTGGCCAGCTCGTGCGCAGGTGCGCGCGAACCGAGGATGAGCACGCGCAGGTTCAAGTTCACGTTGCGCATGAGCCAGTGATAGAACGTGCGCCACAGGTACAGGCTGGCGAAGGCCACCACCAGACTACCCACGAGGTTGCCGACTTTCTGGGTGTAGGTGAGTCCGGGGAAGTTGAGCGCGCGGCCGAGATCCCAGGCGTGGGTCAAACTGACGCAGACCAGGCAGAGGGCGATGCCCGCACCTGCTGATTCGATGAGTCGGCTGGAACGCTCCGCCCGCGAGTTGGAGACTTGGAACTCGTACAGCTGGTTGAACCCGATGGCGATCTGGCACAGCAGCGCCACGAGCAGGGCGGATAGAACGCAGACCAGGAACGCATCCTGCTCACCGAGACCCAGGCGCCCCAGCGCAAGCCGCAGCTCGCGGTAGTTCTCCCCGCGAATCCCGCGCATCGATTCCCACAGGTGTCGGGACATGCCCAACCCGACGACCAGGGTCAGGATCAGCGTCTCACCGAAGAACAGCAGGGCCGTTCGGATCGGTAGGAAGTGTTGGAGGACGCGGAGCATGATTGGGGACAGGCTAACAGCGGGGGGGAGCCCATGCCCTAGCCCAGTAGCCACTCTTCAGGGGTGCTGCGCGAAGCGCTGCTGGGGATCGGATGGAAACGGCTAGGTCTTGTATCGGACAGGAGCAGACTCCGGGTGAATCGCCCCGAAGGCCCGCGCGGGAGAAGATTTTTCCGACCCTTCGCCCAGGGGCACGCGCCGCCACGGGTGGTGCAGGAGCGCCAGGCGGGAGGATCCACGCTCGAGCAGAACTTCCACGAGATCCACCCGTCCCGCCTGGAGCCGCCCTCCTTCAAGACGCCTCGCCAACCACTGACCCGCCCGTTTCTGGCGCTGCAGCTGCTCCCATCCCAGGCGTCTACCCGGTCGGCCCTGGGGATTCCAAGAGTCGGGGAGTCCCGCGAGCGGGTCTTGCCAGGGTCCCACGCGACCGGCCTTGACTTCGACACAGACCAGCTGACCGGCGCCGGCCAACACCAAGTCCACCTCGCCGTGCGGCGTGACCACGCGCCGCCCCAGGATTTTCCAGCCAGCGCGCCGTAGAGCCCGGGCGCCGAAGTTCTCACCGGCGCGCCCGAGATCTCGGGTCGAGAGGGTTACGTGGCGCAGCGCCCAGCGGGGGGCGAACTCGATCAGGCCGTTGCGCAGCAGTGTCCTAGAGGCAGCCAGTCCGTCGAGCAGCCGCGCGATCTTCAGCCCGGGTCTCCCGGGCCTAGCCCTTCTTGGAGCTGTCTTCTTCTTTCTTGTCCGCCTCTTCTTCCTCCCCGCGCAGCCCTTGGACGGCGCCGCGGCTGAAGCGTAGGCGGACACCATCGGCCACCACGAGGATCACCTCTTGCTCGTCCACTTTCGAGACGCGACCGAAGAGTCCGCCCGTCGTCATCACTTCGTCGCCTTTCGAGAGGGCGTCGAGCATGGCTTGGCGTTTCTTGCGGTTTTTGCGCTCGGGACCCAGGATCAGAAACCAGAACAGGGCTCCGATGACCAGGAATAGGGTAGGGTCGAACCCCGCCGATTCCTTCTCCTTGACCGGCGCCCCCTCGCTGGGGGCCTCGATGCTCTCCCCGAGCACGGGATCCTGTGAGGTCGTCACCTCGTTTCCATTTTGTGTGGGAGGGTCTTGGAAAATGAGAGAGTTGGGGAGGAGCATGGCTTGCGGTACAGGAAGGGCTGGACGTGGCGGAGACTGGGTGGGAGACCCTGCCCAAACCAGGCGTGCTCACGAGGGATCCTGCGGGGATCCCGTGGCGCTGGTGTTCAGGGGCGCAGAAGCTACTAGAATCAGCTTGAACCCGGTAGCGCGGCGTTCCGTTCAGCGCGTCGATCCTGTCCCTTCCTCCCGCCATGCCCAGCCAATTCGACCCCAACGAGCGCCTTGTGGTAGCCATGAGCGGCGGCGTGGACAGCTCCGTGGCGGCTTGGATGTTGGCCGGCGAGGGGCACGATCTGGTGGGCTTGTTCATGCGCAATGGCGTGCAATTGAGCGAGGCGGAGGCGGGTGCCAAGTCCTGTTGTTCTTCCACCGACGCCCGTGACGCGCGCATGGTGGCGGACTCCTTGGGGATTTCTTTTCAAGCGGTGGACCTGAGCGGAGAATTTGGCTCACTCATCGATCACTTTGTCGCCGAGTACGGCCGCGGTCGCACCCCCAACCCCTGTGCGCTCTGCAACCGCGACCTCAAGCTCGGCCGGCTCCTGGCCATGGCCGACGACCTGGGCGCCGTGGGAGTCGCCACGGGACACTACGCCCGCATCGAACTCATCGACGGTCGCGTTCAGGTCCGTCGCGGTGTGGATGACACCAAAGATCAGTCCTACCAACTGTTCTGTGTGAGGGAGCAGGATCTGGCACGCACCGTCTTGCCCTTGGGACACCTGACCAAAACCGAGGTTCGCAAGCTGGCCGAGCAGGCTGGCCTGCGCACAGGGAAGAAACCGGACAGTCAGGAGATCTGCTTCGTGCCCTCCAACGACTACCGCAAGCTGCTCGCCCAACGCGAGACACCCTTGCATCCCGGAGAGATCGTCGACTCGAGCGATCGCATTCTGGGTTACCACAGGGGCACGGAGCACTTCACCATCGGACAGCGGCGCGGCATCGGCCTGGGTGGGGGAGAGGCCCTCTACGTCGTCGAACTCGATCCCAGCAGCGGCCGAGTCGTGGTGGGCACGCGCGCGGAGTGCGGCGCCGAATCCATGGTCGTGGAGTCCCTAAACTGGATCGGTTTCGACGCGCCTCTCGGCGGGTTCGAGTGTCTGGTTCAACACCGCTACCACTGCACACCCGCGGCCTGCCGGGTGGAGTTGGAAGCGGGGCGAGCGCTGGTGCACTTCGAGCAACCGGAGGTTTCCGTCAGTCCGGGACAGGGCGCCGCGTTCTATCGTGACGATCGCCTGCTGGGCGGCGGTTGGATTCGCTCCACGGTGCGCGCCGGGGATTCGTCTTCGTGTTCGATCGAGTCTCCCCCTACGGATCCTCCAGCGGATCCCTACTGTGCACAGGCCTGATCGGTTGCGCGGGGCGGCGACCCTCGAACTGGCCTTGCTGACCGGGGCCATCGTCGCCCTGACCCTGTCGACGATCCTTTCCCGGCCAGTGAATCGTGAGGGTGGCCTTCCCGATCTACCAGGGCTGCGCGCCATCTGCCTGGACGCGTCGGCATCGGCCACCAGTTCCCGCTCCCAGTGGCCGCGCCGGGCCGGTCGCTTCTTGCGCGAGCAGTGCCGCCTGGCCCAAGAGCAGAATGAGGAGGTCTTGCTGGTGGAGTACGCTGGCAGCGCGCGCCGAGTCTTCGGTCCGGGCCTTGCCCAGGACCTGCTCGCGCACCTGGACGGGCGACAGGCCTTGATCACACCCGGCGAGAAGGTCGCCGGAACTGTGGCCGGAGCTGGCGCGTCCCGGCTGGCGGAGGCCCTGAACGTGTCCTCGCCGTTCCTGCTGAACCCCCGCCGTTCCAGTCGACGGTTGATTTTGCACGGGGATGGAACCTACACGGGCTCTGATCCGGCTGCGGTGCTAGAGCTCTTGGCGCGCGCGCATACGCGTGTGGAATGGGTGGACCTGGGACCGCCAGACCGCCCACGCCTGGGGATCGATGGCCTGACCCTGCCCGGGTCCGTGGCACCGGGCTCCGCTTCGGCGGCCCTGGTGAAACTGGCCTGGCATCCCGCCGGTGCGTCGCGTGCGGCCGAACTGCCACAGCTCAATTGGTCCCTGTCCGGTCCAGGGGGAACGAACTACGGAGTCGCGCTTTTGGACCTAGCCTCCGACGCGAGCCCCGGGCCCAGCGGGCGGCTGGACTGGACCACGCGCTTGAACTTGCCACCGCGGGAGCCGGGAACCCACGCTCTGCGGGTGCAAGTGGCACCGGCCGGTACCCCCGCCGGCCCGCTGACAGACGGCGCCGCGGTGCTGGGTGCTGGAGATCAGCGCACGAGTGGCTGGCTAAACGTCGGCCAACGCTTGCGCCTGGCCGTCGTGCAAAGAGAGCCGTCCGAGCCCCTCTCGGGGGGTTGGCAGGCGCTTGAGAAGAGTGGATTGGACCTGCGACCCGTCCAGCCGGGAGAGTTGCTGGGAGTCTTGCCGGAAGTCGATGCCGTGCTCACCCTCGACGTGGGCCCGGCTGAGTTGCCGGGCCGCGCGCTCGAGGCGTTTGTGGATGCGGGTGGCGGCTGGTTGGCCACGATCGGTTGGCAGTTCCTCGGTTCGTGGAGTCCCGCCGAGTCCGCCGCTGTCGGCGATGCCTCCGCTCTGCTGCCTCTGGATCCCGGCCGCGAGGGGGGCAGTGACCGCGATGTGGTGCTGCTCGTTGACGGATCCGGTTCCATGTCCGGGCAGCCCTTTGAGCGCGTGCGTGAGGCCCTATTCCAACTCGTGCCCGCAGCCCTTCCCGTCGATCGGCTCGAACTGCGCTTCTTCAACGAATCCCTGGGTCCGGTGGAGTTTCGAAGCACGGGGCAGACTCCCGCGGAACGCCGCAAGGACTTGTCTCCGCTCCTGCGCGCCAAGGTACCCCGGGGTGGGACCGACATCCTCTATTCCCTGGGGCAGCTAGCGGCCAGTCGCCGCCCGCAAGACGCGCCCGGTCTCGTGTTGCTCTTGTCCGACGGGCGCTCGACGGGTTCGTCGCGCTCAGCCGGAGCGCAGGTGCGCGCGACCCTCACCCAGGCCCGGCTGGATCTTTCCGTGCTCGTCGTCGGCGACCACGCCGACCGGGGCTGCCTACCCTCCTTACTCACCAGCGGGGAGTCGCTGATCGAGGCGGGTGACCTGAGTTCCCTGGCAGACCTCCTGCAGCGAGAGGTCAATCAACGCCGCGTGCGCAGCGAGCCCGATCAACGTGCTGCGCCGGGTACCCCCGTCGATCCGTTGACGATCGACGTGCTCGCCGCACAGGTGGGTGCGGGAGCCGTCCTACTGGCCGCGCCCACCTGTGCTCGAGCCGAGTGGGGGCGCGCAGCTGAGCGCCTTTGGATTACCCAGCCAGGGGGGGATCCACTGCTCGCTGTTCGCCATCATGGGCGCGGGCTCGTCGCGGCTTTGGCCACCCATCCCGGGTCGGGCTGGGCGCCTGACTTGTTGACTTCGCCGGGAGCCCTGACGCCCTTGCTCAGGGCCCTGGCGGGTGGACGAGTCGATCGCAGGAGAGAGGTGCGACTCGTGACGCAGGCAGGCCTGCTCGTCTTGGAGCCCACTCCATTGGATTGGCCCGAGCCTCTGACCTGCGAGTTTTGGCCTCCCTTGCGCGAACTGACCGAATGGCTTGAGCAGCCCCTCGGCTCCTGTGAACTGAGGATCGGACCGGGCGGTAGCAACTTGGATCCGCGCCGGAGGAGATCGGGCCTTCTGCCTGCGACCCTCGATGCCCTTCCCAGAGGGACACTCCTGGAGGCCCGCGTGTCGGCTGCGGGCGAGACTCTGGCCAGCCTGCCCTTTCTCTCGCCCGGACCGCCCGAATGGTCCGGTCAGGCCCAGGTGGTGTCCAGGGCCCTGCCCGGACCCGGTCCCCCGCCGAGCCTGCCCCGGCCGCGCTCCCATCCCCTGGCTCCCTGGTTTCTGGCCCTGGGCGTCGGTCTGGGGTTTCTGGCCGGTCTGATTCCCCTACGCCGGCTCTGGGCCCGGTAGGGGCCCAGGCACAGGGCCTTGGGATTCAAGGAAACAGGGGCAAGCGGCCGATAGGGGGGGCAGAGGATCCCGATCTGGGACCTCCACCGTGACCCCCTGACCCAAGAGATCGACCGTGTTCACGACAACGCTTCAATCCGCTCGCCTGAGTTCTGTTCACTCGTCCAAGGGCCGCTTGCTGGGCCTCGTGGCCTGCGGCCTCCTCGCGTCATGCATCACGACTGGCAAGAAGTCGGTCACGCCCTATGTCAGCAATAGCGAGTGGGTTCAGCCCACTCCCTCGTTCCAGCGCAAGCTCGAATATCAAGCCTCCCGCGTGCCCTACCTGCAAACCACGGAAGAGATCGTGGAAGTGATCCGCTTCTTCGTGCAAGCGCGCGAGTCGGCCTACGACCTGCTGCTGGAGATGGCCCAGAGCCCTGACGCCAAGGTGGCGGGCACGGCCTTGGCCGCCCTCGGCTCAACCCGCGACCAACGGCTCGCTCCCTATGTGGGCGCCCTGGAAATGCACGGAGATGGCGGTCGTCACCTCGATTACGAACGCGCCCGTTGCCTGGTCAAGTTGGGAGACTGGTCCGACCTGCCCCTCTTGGTTGCCGGCTTGCGGGAGGACGAACTCTTGTGCCGAGCCCAGTGCTTCAAGACCCTGCGTGAAGCGACACACCTTTCGCACGGATTCTATCCCCAGGGGGATGAAGAGACGCGCGAGGTCGCTGTGCAAGCCTGGGAGTCCTGGCTCGCCGATCGCGCTTCCGACGAGAGTTGAAGCTCTAGCCGCCCTGCGGCGGATCTGCCGGCACGCGTTCCATCAGGCGCATCAACTCGCGCAGACGCGGCTCGTTCCTTAGCGCGCGCATGTCTTCGTCTTCGAGCAGGTGGTCGGCGTCGTCGTAGCCCAATCCCACGGCACGTTCCAAAGCGTCCAAGGCGGGATCGATACGACCCATCAACGCTAGGGAACAGGCGAGGTTGTACTGCACCGTTGCATTCTCCGGCAGCAGTCGCGCGAGCTCTTCGTCGACCTGCAGGCCTTCCCCGTAGCGCCGCATGCGCGTGTAGACGTGCCCCAACTCGACGAGGGCGTCGAGGTTGCTGGGGTGCCGATGGGTTTCGGCACCATAGAATTCGGCTTCGAATTCCAGTCCCAAGGAGTCCAAGCGTTCTTGGAAGCGCGGGGGGATGGGCAGGGGGTTGTCCATAGGGCGCCTCAGGATAGCAGGCTTTGGGTTCGGGTAGTCCTAGGGCTGGAGAACCCGGTGCGGGGAGCCCATGCTAGGGGGGCCCCAGGTCGGGAATGGGGCCGCATCGCTCGCCAAGCACGGCAACAACCTCCCAGAGTGCATCGCCCCATGAGTACATCGATGGAAATCTACTTTTGCGACATCTGCAACGAGTCCGTTCCGGCCTTGGATCTTGAGGAAGGACGGGCCTACCGCCGCAAGGGGCGCGTCGTCTGCCTGGCCTGTGATGCGGCCATGGGGGGCGGCGAAGAGGACGGACAGGCAGGAGCCCAGGCCGCCGTCGCGGGTCCCTTCAGCGTTGAATCGCCTCCTCTGAACATGCCCGGCAGCCCCGCTGGAGAGGTGCAGGCCGTCGCCCCACCGGGGCCGTCTTCACCACCCTCTTCAGGAGCCGGTGGGGTCTTGGTGGGCATGCTGGCCATCGTGTTTTCGGCGCTGGGCCTTTGGACCCTGCTCGACCGTATGGAGACCATGGGGACGGAGCAGCGCGCGGCCCAAAAGTCGCTTGAGGGGGACCTGCTCGAATCGCGCCGGGTCCACGATGTGTTCGTTGCGGGGCTAGGAGAGGTCCTGAGCCAGGCTCAGCAGGAGGTGCACGTCAAGGAAGCAGGCCTGCGAGCTGCGCTGGCCCAGGAGGTCGAGGGCCTGCGTGCCGACCTGGCGCTCTCCGTGGAACGGGAGGCTGAGGCGGCCGGCGACCTGCGTGCCTTGCGGGCTGAACTCGAGGCCCGGCAGGCCGCTGGTCTAAGGCAACTGGAGGGCTTTGAGGGCAGTCTCGTCGAGGTCGAGAAGAACATGCTGTTCTACAAGAACCGCGTGATCGAGCTCGAGGAGACCTTGCGCGCTCTCTCTGCGGGCAGTGGCCCGATGGCCGGTGCTGGAGCTCTGGCAACGCCGGGTGGGGTCAAGACCTGGGAGCCGCTCCTGCCGGACCTGCAGCACGCCAACGGCGGACTGCGTCTGGAAGCGGTGTACGCCCTCGGAGAAACCGGGGATGCGGATGTCGTGCCCCACCTCACGCCGATGTTGATGGACGAAGACCTGTTCGTGCGCATGGCCACGGCTCGCATGCTGGATGAGTTGGGCGTGAGGTCCGCAGTGCCCGCGTTGATCGAAGCCCTGGAGGATGCCCAGGGTGCGGTGCGCGAGGCGGCCGTCGTTGCGCTGCGCAACATCACGGGCCAAGACCAGGGTTTCAACCCGGTGGCCCAAGACAGCGACCGCGCCAAGAAGCTGGAAGCCTGGCGCTCATGGTGGAAGCGCAATGGGGATGATTTTCTGACCGGGCGCTGACGCGCTTGCGCGGGATCTCACCGCGATGGGTATTCAGCGCTACGGGAATTCGGCCAGGGGCCCTCCCCGGAGCTCGCCTGCAGGCTTTAGAATCTTCGCCTTCCAAATCCCCTCTAGCCTTTCTCAGGGGGCCCCTCCAGCCCCCGCGTTCCCCCTTCTCATGTCGAAAATCCAAGTCAAGAACCCCATCGTCGAACTGGATGGGGACGAGATGACTCGCATCATCTGGGCCTTCATCAAAGACCGCCTGATCTTGCCCTACCTGGATGTGGATCTGCGCACCTTTGACCTCTCGATCCAGGAGCGCGACGCGAGCGACGACCAGATCACCGTCGATGCGGCCGAGGCCATCAAGGAGCACGGCGTGGGTGTCAAGTGCGCGACCATTACCCCCGATGAGGACCGGGTAGAGGAATTTGGCCTGAAGCAGATGTGGCGCTCGCCCAACGGCACGATCCGCAACATCCTCGGGGGCACCGTCTTCCGTGAACCGATCCTGTGCACCAACGTCCCGCGCTTGGTTCCGGGCTGGACCCAGCCCATCGTCATCGGGCGCCACGCTTTTGGCGATCAGTACCGCGCCACGGACTTCTTGGTACCCGCAGCGGGCAAGCTCAGCATGCGCTTCGAGCCCGCGGATGGGGGTGAGGCCAGCGAGTACGCCGTGTACGAATTCGAAGAGCCGGGTGTCGCCATGGGCATGTACAACCTGGACGAGTCGATTCGCGGCTTTGCCCGCGCCTGCATGAACTACGGCCTGCAGCGCCGCTGGCCCGTGTATCTCTCCACGAAGAACACGATCCTCAAGGCCTACGACGGGCGCTTCAAGGACCTCTTCCAGGAGGTCTTCGACACCGAGTTCAAGCAGCGCTTCGAGGCTGCAGGGGTCACCTACGAGCACCGCCTGATCGATGACATGGTGGCGGCCGCTCTCAAGTGGGAGGGCGGCTTCGTGTGGGCCTGCAAGAACTACGACGGAGACGTGCAATCCGACACGGTCGCTCAGGGCTTTGGGTCCTTGGGCCTCATGACTTCTGTGCTCATGACCCCCGACGGCCAGACCGTGGAAGCCGAGGCCGCTCACGGCACGGTGACGCGCCACTACCGTCAACATCAGCAGGGCAAGGAGACGTCGACCAATCCCATCGCGTCGATCTTCGCCTGGACCCGAGGCTTGGCGCACCGCGGACGCATGGACGAAACGCCCGAGGTCGTGAACTTCGCCGAGACGCTCGAGAAGGTCTGCGTGGACACGGTCGAGTCGGGCTTCATGACCAAGGACTTGGCCTTGCTTGTGGGTGGAGACCAGGGCTACCTGACGACACAGGAGTTCATGGCCAAGCTCGACGAGAACCTGCAAGCGGCCCTGTCCCTGGAATCCGTCTAGAGCCTCGGCGCACCGAAGGCCCCGGCCTGCGCCTGCGTTTCGGGCTGGACCACCGGTTGCGGGGGAGGTGAGCGGTTCAGAGTTCGAGAGACCAGCCCCACACAGCCCTCAGAAATGCCCCATCCAGGTGCCCAGTCTGGGCTTCGAGTAGGCGAGGCACTACGCTCCCAGTCGTCCCTTCCCCCGCACCGTCCATGAGTTCCATCCCCCAGCGAAAACTGACCGTCGTCGGTGGCGGCTACGTGGGTTCCACCTGCGCTCACCTGGCGGCTCTCAAGAACCTGGCGCGCGAGATCGTACTGATCGACGTGGTGCCTGACCGGCCCCAGGGCATCGCCTTGGACCTCAACCAGTCCGCCGCCGTGGAAGGTTTTCAGAGCGAGATCGTCGGCACCAACGACCCCGCCGACACTTACGACTCGGACGTCTTCATCGTCACCGCCGGGCGCCCGCGCACCCCGGGCATGAGCCGTTCGGACCTCCTGGAAGTCAACGGCGGCATCGTGACAGAAGTCGCTGAGAGCATCCGCAGGGGTTCACCCGATGCCGTCGTGATCGTGGTCACCAACCCGCTCGACTCCATGGTGACCTTGATGCGTGCCCAGCTCGGCTTTCCCGCCAAGCGCGTCATCGGCATGGCCGGCGTCTTGGATTCGGCACGCTTCTGCTGGTTCATCGCCCAGGCTACCGGGTGCTCGGTGCGCGATGTGGACGCCATGGTCTTGGGCGCCCACGGGGATTCGATGGTTCCCATGCCGACCTACTGCACCGTCAACGGTGTCCATCTGCTCGACCTGGTGCCCAGCGACGAGGTGCACGCCATGGCGGACCGCACGCGCAAGGGCGGCGCCGAAATCGTCTCCTTGCTCAAGACCGGGAGTGCCTGGTACGCGCCTGCGTCCGCGGCCGTTGCCATGGCCGAGTCCGTCCTCACGGATGCCGGTCGCCTGCTGCCCTGTGCCTGCCTGCTGAACGGCGAGTACGGGCATGAAGGCCTCTACATGGGCGTGCCCGCGATCCTCGGTCGCGAGGGTGTGCGCAAGATCGTCGAGGTGCCCTTGAACAACGAATCCCGCGCTGCCCTGCATCGCACCGCGGACAGCATTGCCACCGACGTCCAGGCCATGCGCGACCTGGGCCTGATGTAATCCTGCACGGCAACAATCTCTCCATGAGCACTCGTACCGAAACTGACTCCATGGGCGCCATCGAGGTGGCCAACGACCGTCTTTGGGGTGCGCAGACCCAGCGCAGCCTGGGCAACTTCAAGATTGGCGGGCAGCGTTTCACGCGCCCCATGATTCGTGCCTTGGGCGTGGTCAAGAAGTGCGCGGCTCTGACGAACATCGAGCTGGGAGATCTGGACGGCCTTGGAACGGATGCCCAGGAGGCCCTCTTGCAAGCGGCGGATGAGGTGATTGCCGGCGAGCACGACGAGATGTTTCCGTTGGTCGTGTGGCAGACGGGATCGGGCACCCAGAGCAACATGAACACCAACGAGGTGATCTCGAACCGCGCCATTCAATTGCTCGGTGGGGAGCTGGGCAGCAAGGACCCGGTGCATCCCAATGACCACGTCAACCGCGCCCAGTCTTCCAACGACGCCTTCCCCACGGCCATGCACGTGGCCGCCGCCGAAGAACTCCAGGCCCGGCTCGTGCCCGCCGTCGAAGCCCTGCGCGCCGCTTTGCAGGCCAAGTCCGAGGCCTGGGCCGACGTGGTCAAGATCGGACGCACCCACCTGCAGGACGCCACGCCCTTGACCGTGGGGCAGGAGTTCTCCGGTTACGCGCAGCAACTGAACGACGGCCTGCGCACCCTGCAGTCCGCTTGCCCCGGGCTCCATGAACTGGCCTTGGGTGGTACCGCCGTGGGCACGGGCCTGAACACGCACCCCGAGTACGCCCAACGCGCCGCCGCCAAGATCGCTGAAGAAACCGGGCTGCCCTTTGTCAGCGCCCCCAACAAGTTCTCCGGCCTCGCCGCCCACGATGCCATCGTGGTGGCCAGCGGAGCCCTGCGCGCCGTGGCCGGCGCCTTGATGAAGATCGCCAACGACATCCGCTGGTTGGGCGGCGGCCCGCGCTGCGGTCTGGGAGAGCTCTCCCTGCCCGCCAACGAACCGGGCTCGTCCATCATGCCTGGCAAGGTCAACCCCACCCAATGCGAGGCCATGACCATGGTCTGCGTACAGGTCATCGGCAACGACGTCACCGTCGGCGTGGCCGGCAGTCAGGGCAACTTCGAACTGAACGTGTTCAAGCCCCTGATGATTCACAACCTGCTCGAGTCCATCGCCCTCCTATCCGACGCCTGCGACTCCTTCCGCGACAACTGCATCGAGGGCCTCGAACTCAACCACGAGCGCGTGCAAGCCTTGATGCAAGAATCCCTCATGCTCGTCACCGCCCTCAACCCCCACATCGGCTACGACAACGCCGCCAGGGTGGCCAAGAAGGCCCACGCGGAGGGCACCACCCTGCGTGAGGCCGTGGTCGCCCTGGAACTCATGAGTGGCGAAGAGTTCGACGCGGCTGTGGTCCCCGCCAGCATGGTGGGTCCCCGGGAAGCCTGAGGGGCACAGGGGCAGGTTGAGCCAGGACGGCGCCCCTCAGGCAGGTTTTTGTCCTGGGTCAGGTGGCGCACCCCCGGGGGGCGTCCTAAACTCCTGCGCCTCGGTTCCAATGGAGCCCCCAGATTCGGAGCGAACATGAAGATCAAACTGCGCAACAGCAAGTCGAAGAAGGCCAAGATGACCGGTTTTCGGACCCGTCAGAAGACCGCCGGTGGCCGCAAGGTCAACAAGCGGCACCGGGCCCGTCACGGCAGCTTCTAGACACGTCCTGGAAATTCAGCCAGCCCGGTTCGTGCCGGGCCGGTGGCCCCTTCCTGGAGGCCAGAACCAGCCCTCGATCGGGAGCCCTGGCGCGGCTCCTTTTTTCTTAGGCGCCACTTCTCGGTTGGCGCGGCACTTCCCCAGTCCCCATGAAGATTCACGAATACCAGGCCAAGCAACTGCTTGCGCAGCACGGCCTCGACGTTCCCGCCGGGCGCGTTTGTTCCACGGTTGACGAGGCCACAGCCGCTTACGAAGAGCTCGGTAGCGAGTTGGTGGTGGTCAAGGCGCAGATTCACGCCGGGGGTCGCGGCAAGGGTGGGGGAGTCAAGCTCGCTCGCAGCGCCCAGGAGGTGACTGATGCAGCCGAGGCCATCTTGGGCATGGACCTCATCACACATCAGACCGGTCCCGAGGGTCAGCGCGTGCGCAAGGTCTGGGTCGAAGAGGGATCCGCCATCGCCAAGGAGTACTACGTGGGCGTGGTCATCGACCGCGAGCGCGACCTGCCGGTGATGATGGCCTCGTCGGAAGGGGGCATGGACATTGAAGAGGTGGCGGCCAACACGCCGGAGAAGATCCTGAAGGCGGCCTTTCGACCCGACAGCGGACTCGAGGCTTCGGAAGCCAGGCGCCTGGCCGAGGGCATCGGCGTTCCTGCCGACCTCGTCGGTGACGCCCAGCGCTTCCTGGTGGGCCTGTCGGAGTTGTACGTCGAGAAGGACTGCTCCCTGGCCGAAATCAACCCACTGGTGCACACCGAAGACGGCGCGGTACGCGCCTTGGACGCCAAGATCAACTTCGACTCCAGTGGGCTCTTCCGCCACCCGGAATTGCTTGAGTTGCGCGACCTGGATGAAGAGGACCCCAAGGAAATCGAGGCCAGCAAGTACGACCTTTCCTACATCTCCTTGGACGGCAACATCGGCTGCATGGTCAACGGCGCTGGCTTGGCCATGGCCACCATGGATGTGATTGGCCTGTACGGCGGATCGCCAGCCAACTTCTTGGACGTGGGTGGTGGAGCCACTACCGAAAACGTCACGGCCGCCTTCCGCATCCTGCTCGGAGACGAACAGGTCGAGGGGGTGCTGATCAACATTTTCGGCGGCATCATGAAGTGCGACGTGATTGCCAACGGTGTGGTCGAGGCCGTGCAGCAGATCGAGTTGAACGTGCCGCTGGTCGTGCGCCTCGAAGGAACCAACGTGGAGGCCGGACGCGAGATCCTCGCCAACTCCGGTTTGCCCATCATCCCCGCCACGGACCTCGATGACGCGGCTCAGAAGATCTGCCAAGCCGTCAAGGAAGCCTGACCCATGAGTATTTTCGTCAACGACACAACACGCGTGATCTGCCAGGGCTTCACCGGCAAGACGGGCACCTTCCATTCCGAGCAGGCCTTGGAGTACGGCACCCAGCTGGTGGGCGGCGTGAACCCCAAAAAGGCTGGCACGCAGCACTTAGGTCTGCCCGTCTTCGGCAGCGTCGCCGACGCCAAGCGGGAAACCGGCGCCGACGCGACCGTACTCTACGTGCCGCCGCCCTTCGCGGGTGCCGCCATGATCGAGGCTATCGAGGCCGAGATGGAGCTCATCGTCACCATCACCGAGGGCGTGCCTGTGCTCGATATGGTGCGCGTGCGTGAGGCCCTGGAAGGGTCCAAGTCGCGACTCCTTGGCCCCAACTGCCCGGGTGTCATCACCCCCGGGTCCTGCAAGATCGGCATCATGCCGGGTTACATTCACAAGCCCGGTCGCGTGGGAGTGATCAGTCGTTCGGGGACCCTGACCTACGAGGCGGTGTGGCAACTGACCACGCGCTCCATTGGGCAGTCGACCTGCATCGGTATCGGCGGCGATCCCGTCAACGGCACCGATTTCATCGATTGCTTGCGGGCCTTCCAGGCGGACGACCAGACGGATGCCATCATCATGATTGGCGAAATCGGAGGCACGGCTGAGGAGGCCGCCGCCGAGTTCATCAAGGCCAACGTGACCAAACCGATGGTGGGCTTCATCGCTGGCCAGACGGCGCCTCCCGGCAAGCGCATGGGACACGCCGGAGCGATCATTGCCGGCGGCAAGGGCACGGCTGCGGAGAAGGTGGCTGCACTAGAAAGTGCAGGCGTCACCATGAGCCCCAGCCCCGCCCGCCTAGGTGAGTTGATGGAAGAGCGCCTGCGCGCAGACAGTTTGCTGGAAGCGACCCAGACGAGCTGAACCGGCAGCAGCCGGCGTCACGCTTCAGTTCCCGAGACCCAGCGCTTGCAGTTGACGTTCCACCTGGGGCGCCCAACCGCGATTGGCCATGGGGCTCGCCGGTGAGGGGTGCAGGATCGTGCCGATCTTGACCTCTGCGGTCGACTGCGCGAGGGCCTTCTGCGCGCGCCCTTCGGCGAATCGCCCCACCCCGAGGACCCAACGCGGCTGAATCTGGGACACCAGGCGTTGCAGCGCTTGATCGCACACGGCAAATAGGGCGTCCCGTTCCCCAGCGGGCAGTTTGTCCGGCGTGCGATTGCGCCCGCTCTCTTCCAAAAACACGAGCGGGCAGTAGTTCCAGACAAAGAACTTGCTGAAGAAGCGGTCGGGGGTGCCGAAGCGGTCGGCTGCCCAACTCCATAGGCGCCGGCCGCTGACCTCGCTGCGCGGGCACTCCAGTCCCAGGATCGGGCGTTTCGGATGTTCGTGCGCGGGCCTCTTCACCGGAGCGGTGATTTGCAGCCAGTCACGGACGGCGGCGATCTCCCCAAAGGGCACACCTGTCTGGGACATGCCATAGGGCCCGGGGTTCATGCCGAGCAGCAGAGTCTCAACACCCGGCTTCAGATAGCGCTCGATGAAGGCCTCTGCGTTCTGCCGGGCGTAGATCAGCGGGTTGTAGACGTGAGCCACGGGTGGGGCGAAGGACAGGCTTTGCACGTCGCGGGACAGGGCACGGGTGATGGCGATCGGGTCCATGGGATAAGCCTAACGAGACGGGCGCCTTCGATCTCATGCAGGCTATTCTCTGTTCCCGTGAAGCATGGACCCTGGCAAGCAGTCGAGACGCAGGATGGCAGTTGGACTCTGCTTGAGTCGCGACTGGGGCAGGCCTGTCATGCGCGCGAGGGAGCCTGGACGGAGGCGCGCGAACGCTACGCCACCCCGACTCGGCTGCGCGAACGTGCAAACTCTGCAGACGCACCGGCGAGGCTGCGGATTCTCGATGTGGGCACGGGCCTGGGCTGGAATCTGGCGGCCGCTCTTGAGGCCGTCGAGGGAACGGGTTGTGCTCTGGAGATCGTCAGCCTCGAACGGGATCCGCGGGTGATCGAGGCCTGTCTGGACCTCTGTTCCCAGCGCCCCGTGGCCGGGCCCCAAGCGAGCGCGTTTCATCAACGGATCGCAAGAGCCCTGGCCGCGTGCCTCGCTGACCCGCGCCTTGCCGAACGGGGTGGTGTGGACCTGTCTGGCTCCGGCCGACTGTCCTTGTGGCTGGGGGACGGGCGCGAGACCCTCAATCGCGCGTCCGGCCAGGTGTCCGGCTTCGATGCGGTCTTGCTCGACCCGTTTTCCCCGGGCGTGGATCCACCGCTCTGGCAGTTGGGCTTCCTGGAACAGGTGGCGGCCTGCATGGCACCGGGCTCGTTGCTGAGCACTTACACGGCTTCGGCCAAGGTCCGGGCGCGGCTCCTGGCGGCGGGCTTACTCGTGGGCATCGGCCCTCGAGTGGGGGGCAAGGCTCAAGGCACCCTCGCAAGTCCCGATCGCCCCCTGCCAGAACTGGATTCGAGGAGCGTGGGACGGCTGATGCGTAGGGCCTTGGGCGAGTTCGAACGGGCCCATGGGCGGGGGGTAGGGCAAGTGCAGGACCCGAGCGGGGAACGCTCGGGCGGGCGGGCGTAGAAACCCTGGCGGGGGGCCGTGCCTGCCTCCACTCAAGACCCTAGAATAGAAAACCCCCAACGGGCTTCGCACCCACCCACGCAGTCTCACAGTCCACGCAGTCTCACAGTCCACACCGGTGGAGGACCCAGACGACCATGACCCACCTTGCAATGATAGGCCTGCCTGAGCTCTGGCCGGTTGCCGCGATTCTCCTGCTTATCTTTGGTGGCCGGAAGCTGCCTGAGCTGGCGCGAGCCATGGGGAATAGCATTACGCAATTCAAGCAAGGCCTGAAGGATGAAGGCGATCCAGGTGCTCGAATCGAAGGCGGCGACTCGGAGTCCGACGACGACTCCCTTCCGGAGGACTAGCCGCTCATCGCGACTTCAAGGACCGATTTGCTGGACGTCTTTCCACGGTCTCCTCTTCCGTTCCATGAACCTTGTCTCGGCTTTCCCCGCCGTCATGTCCCCCGCTCGATCCTCGAAGGGTCTCTCGCCTGACCAGGTCACCGCCCTGGTCCTCTGTGGTGGGCGCAGCCGTCGCATGGGCGTGGACAAGGCTCGCATTGCCCACGGGGGTCAGACTCTGCTGGAGAAGACCGCGCTCATTGCGCAGCAGGTGGCTGGTTCGGTTTGGCTGGCCTGTGGGAGCGAGCAACGCTACAGCGAGTTGGGCTACGAACTCGTGCTCGACCAGGTGCCCGACGGCGGGCCCTTGGAGGGGCTAAGGGTTGGCCTGGAGAAGCTGGAGGGCGATTGGTTGTTGGCGGTTGCCTGCGACATGCCAGCCCTCAGTGTGGAACTCTTCGGGCCGCTGCTCGTGGCTGCTGGTGAACCAGGTGTCGACCTCGTGCATTACAGAGGAGAGGATGGCGACGAACCCTTGTGTGCCCTGTATCGGAGAACGGTTCTGCCGGCGGTGAGCTCCAGTTTGAACGCGGGACGTCATCGCATGGATGGCTTCTGGTCGGGACTGGGCTCACACGGTCAGGCACTCGTTGTTCGAACATTGCCCAAGCCGTCGATTGGGACGGCCGACGCCAATCCGTTTCTGAATGTGAACACTCCCGAGGATCTGGCCCGCAGTTCCTGGGCCCCAGGCGCCGGCGAGGTTCAGGCATGAGTCTCTTGAAGAGCCGGCTCCGCGATCGCCGACTGGCTCACTTGTTGGAGCCGGTGGAAGCGGGCATGCAACTCATGCGCAGGTGCGTGTCCGACCAGTTGGATTCTGATCATCCGGCTGTGGCGGACATGACCGAGCACCTGGGCAGTTTTCGTGGCAAGCAACTGCGGGCTGCGCTGGTGCTGCTCTCAGCCCACGCCTCCGGTAACTCGCACCACGAGCTGCCGCAAGTGGCGAGTGTCATCGAGATGATTCACCTGGCGACTCTGGTACACGACGACGTGCTGGACGGCGCTGAGGTTCGCCGACGAGTGGCATGTGTCAATCAACGCTGGGACAACCAGGTGGCCGTCTTGCTCGGGGACCTTCTCTACGCGCGCGCCTTCCACCTCTCGACCACCTTGGAGTCCTCCCTCGTGAGTGAGGTCCTGTCTCGCGCGACCCGACGCATCTGCGAAGGAGAGATCATCCAAGCCGGATCACGATTGGCCTTCGAGATGGACCAGCAGACCTACGAGTTCATCGCAGCGGCCAAGACAGCGACTCTCTACCGCGCAGCCTGCGAGTTGGGCGCCGCGTACCCTGGGGCGGCCGATCCGCAACGGGTCGAGGCCATGGCCTGCTTCGGTGAGGACATTGGCCTGGCGTTCCAGATCGTTGATGACGTGTTGGACCTGGTGGGTGAGGTCCAAGACGTGGGCAAGAGCGTCGGCAACGATGTGGAGGACGGCAAGGTCACTCTGCCAGTACTCGTCACGTATCAGCGTGCCGACGAGTCCGTGCGCTCTGCCATGCGCGCGGCCTACCGTGAGGGTGCCGAGGGGCGCGACCGGCGCGCGGCTCTGCGCGCTGTCTGTGATCTGCAACCCGGCCTCGATCTAGCCCTAGAGCGGGCGCGATCCCTGGTGACTCGCGCGAACCATCGGCTGGAAGTGCTCGCAGAGGGTCCTTCGAAGAAGGCGCTGACCCTGCTCGGAAACTACGTTTTGGAAAGGAAATGGTGATGTCTGATCGCAAGCGCTTCTCGGCCCGAGGCCGAACGCTACCTGCGTACCTGGGGTTGAGTGTGGCCTACCTCGCTTTCGCTTGCGGAACCGCGAGTGAGGTCGAAATCGAAGGGCGGCGAATCGTCTCGGCGTCGAGTCGGCCCGTCTCCGTCGGTGCCAGCTTGGCGCAACGACTGGGTGTTACAGATCCCCAAGCCACCCAGTCCCCCCTTCTATGGACCTTGCCCATCGGTTGGCAGGAGCTTGAGGCGAGCGGCATGCGCATCGCTAGCTTGCGGCCGGGGGGGCATCCCGATGCCGACTGCAGCCTGACGATTCTCGGTCAGGATGGTGGGGGCATGGCGAACAACGTCAACCGTTGGCGGGATCAGATGGGGCTCGAACCGCTCAGCGCCGAAGAGGTCGATGAGTTGCCCCTCGTGACCCTCCTGGGGACCGCGGCCACGCGTGTGGAGTTGCGCGGGGACTACACCGGAATGGGCGGCGAGGGTCGGCCCAACTGGGGCTTGCTGGGGGCGATCTTGATTGCGGATCGCTTCACCATCTTCGTCAAGATGACCGGGCCCGTCGGTCTGATTGAGGTGGAGGGATCTGCGTTTGACGCATTCTGCGCTTCGGTTCGCGTGCGCATGCCCGCTCAGCAGGAGGGTGGTCCTCCGCCCTCGTCCCAGTCAGCCGATGGCGCGGCGCCTGCGACCGCCACCGATTCCCAGACCGCTGGCGCGGGCAGCGTCACGAACTACGACTTTGACCTGCCCGCTGGATGGCGCGAGCTGTCGCCCTCCGGCATGCGGATCGTCAACTTGACGGCGGGCACAGCGAGCCAGTGTTATGTGGTGGAACTCGTCGGTGCGGGGGGAGGCCTGACGGCCAATATCAACCGCTGGAATGGACAAGTGGGAGCCGATCCCATCGATGCGACTGCAGCCGAGGCCTTGCCCACGGTGACCTGTTTGGGGCAAGACTGCACCCTAGTCGAGCTGACCGACGAGGATTTGGACTCGGCACTCCTGGGGGTGCTGCTCATTCGGACTGACGGGAGTCTGTTCGTGAAAATGATCGGCCCGCGTGAGGAACTCCTGGCTGAGCGGGACGCGTTTGTGTCCTTCGTGACATCACTCGAGGTTGCCCAATGACATCCAAGTCCAAAGCGCCGCATTCCGTCTTGGCTTTCTTCTCGTCCTACGGCTTGGCGGTCACCTTGCTCGCTTGCTTGTTCCTCCTGACCATTGTTGGAACCGTGTACCAGGTGGATCACGGATTGCACGCCGCCAAGCAGAGGTTTTTCTCTTCCTGGTTCCTATGGGCGAAAATCGGTTCCATCCGGGTGCCGACCTTCCCCTCTGGATTGATGTGCATGGGCCTGCTCTCGATCAACATGCTGGTCGGCGGCCTGCTGCGCATCAAGATCTCCAAGCGCACCGCCGGGATCGTTGTGATCCACTTGGGCATCGCCTTTCTGCTGGTATCAGGTCTCGTCAAGCAATGGACGGCCGACGAAGGCAGTCTGCTGCTGGTTGAGGGTCAAGTGGGTGAGGAATTTCTGTCCAATCACCTCTGGGAAGTGGCGATCTTTGAGGTGGCCGGGGCTGACATGGTTGAGGAACTGGTCATCCGCCACGAGCAATTCGCGGACCTCGGCCGCGACCGCTTGCGACGCTTCACTTCTGAGGACCTGCCCTTTGACCTGCTCCTCTCGCAATTCCAGTCCTCAACCCGAGTGGAGAAGGCGACGGGCGCAGGGACCGGGCTCGAGCTTGAAGGGCTGCGACTGAGCGCCCGTACCCCCGATCGCGAACCCGGCCGCAATCCCGCAGGTCTGGTGGCAGAAATTCAAGGCGCTGGTGAGTCTCAGCGCACGCTGTTGTGGGGCTTTCAATTGACCCCCTGGACCTTCGAATCAGGCGGCAAGATTTGGGCCGTCGATCTGCGCCACGCACGCTACAAGATGCCCTTTCAGTTGCGACTGGATGACTTTCAAAAGGAAGATCATCCTGGCCTGGGAATGGCCAAGGCCTACCGCAGCGATGTCACCAAGATCGACGATCAGGGTGAGCGGAGAGTGCGTATCCAAATGAACGAACCCCTGCGCTCGGACGGATTGGTCTTCTTTCAATCGTCGTGGGGGCCGCAGGAGGCGAGTCCCGCGGCGGCCTGCTCCCTCGACGTCGCCACAGGCCGAGTGTTGATGTTCGGGCATACCATTGGTGAAGGCCGAGCCGTGCGCATCGCCAATGAAGCGGGTGATTGGGGAAGCTACGAGTTCGACACACCCCAAGGCCCGCTGACTGTTCCCTTCTCGGCGGACACGACCTTCTACGCCAGCGCTGTGGCCCGGGATGGGTTTCGACTCAGTTTGCGCAGGGGGGGGGCGTCCGTGCGGATTCTCTCCGCGGGCCGAGGCCACATGTTGGAGGAAGAGCCCTACTCTGTTTTTAGCGTCGTTCGGAACGTATCGGACAAGTGGCCCGAGTACAGCATGTGGGTGATCACAGTCGGCTTGCTCATGGCTTTTGTCCGTAAGTTGTCCGGCTTTGTCCAAGCACAAGGTCGTCGTCGCGCTGCTGCAGATGCCAGCACCCAAGGAGAAGTGGCATGAGACTCGTTTATTCGCTTGCACTCTTGTTCACGGTTCTCCTGAGCGCCAGTTGTGGTCAGAAAGAGACGATCGAGTTGGAACGTGGACTGCCGTGGGAGGAGGACATCCTTGAGTTGTTTGAGACTCTTCCGGTTCAGGATGGCGGCCGCATCAAACCCATAGGCAAGTTGGCCGGGCTGCGGCTGACACTGCTCAACGGGAAACGCACTCTCAAACTGCGCGACGGGACCAAGATCGATCACAGGTCTTGGCTGCTGGACTGTCTCCTCTTCCCGGATCAAGCCCGCACGTATCCCTGTTTCAGGATCGAGAACGACGCTGCCGTGGAAGCGGTGGGGCTGGAAGCCAGATCGAAGCGAGACTGGTACACCTACGAAGAGTTGGTCCCGGGGCGCGAGCAGATCGCCCGCGAGGCCATGCTGGCCCGCTCCATCGAGCCCGGGGATCGTTCCGTAGTGCAACGCCAACTGTTCGACCTCGAGGGCAATCTGCGCCAATTCGAAGGCTTGCTCCTGGGCTTCGACTTCACACGGCGCAAGCTGACCACGGCGGGTTTGGAGGGCATCTGGGACCAGGCTGAGACTGACCTGGCCGGCGTGCTCGAGCAGGCCGAGTCTTTCAAGGCCCTGTGGCGCGGAGTGCCCGGCGGAGAAGCCTCCTCGCCAGAACAGCAGGCGGCTCTGCGGACCCTGGCGGAGCAACTGGCCGAGGTCGGTGAACGAGGTCGGGGGGGCCCCTTTCTGCTCGCACCGCACCCAGGGAGCAAGGCTCCCGAGCGCTGGTGGCGTGCCACGGATCTGGTGGATGTGGCCTTCGACAGCGATCTGAACTTGGATTCCGAGCTTGAAGTCCTGCGCGCGATGCAACGCATGGAGCAAGCCAAGGGGGATCGAGAGGCCTTGCGCACTGAGCTTCAGACCTTGCACACGCTGCTCGTCGGAAGGGCCGAGGCGCGTGGGGAATACCGGGCGATCGAATTGGAGGTTGACCTCTACCGCTGGGATCCCTTTACCAACTCACTGGTCTTCTTTCTGCTGGCCTTCCTGGGCGCGTGTTTCAGTGCTCTGCTGCCCACAAAAGCCTGGTTGAACAGGGTCACCTGGGCGACCACGTCTACCGGTGCTGGACTTGTGATCTTCGGGATCGTCCTGCGTTGCATTATTCGCCAACGGCCGCCTGTGGTCAGTCTGTACGACACGGTGCTCTTCGTGACGGCCTGTGCTGTCGTGTTGGGCCTGGCCACGGAATGGATGACACGTCAGAGGGTGGCACTCGGCCTCTCCGCCGTACTCGGTGTGACGGGCATGTTCTTGGCTGGCAAGTACGAATTCAAGGAGATCGCCACCGCTGGCGACACCATGGCATCGGTTGTGGCCGTGCTGGATACCAACTACTACCTCGCGATCCACGTGACCACGATCGTGATGGGGTACGCCGCGGGATTGCTTGCGGCGGCCTTGGGGTATGCCTGGATCCTGGGACGGCTCTTGGGGTGGCGTCGGGGCGACAAGGAGCTGTACCGGTCTTTGACCCGCATGACCTATGGCGTCATTTGCTTTGGCCTCTTGTTCTCCGTCTTTGGAACGATCATGGGCGGCGTCTGGGCCAACGACTCCTGGGGCAGGTTCTGGGGCTGGGACCCGAAAGAGAACGGAGCGCTCCTGATCTGCCTGTGGGAGATCATGATCCTGCACGCACGCCTCGGCGGTTACATCCGGGATCGCGGATTGGCGGTCCTAGCCGTTCTAGGTGGCGCTGTAGTTGCCGCATCCTGGTGGGGCGTCAACCTGCTGGAGACGGGCCTCCACAGTTATGGTTTTACGAGCGGCGTCCAGCTGTCCTTGTACATCTTCTGGGCCATTTCCGGCCTCGTAGCCCTCGCTGGCGGAGTGGGAGTCGCAAGCAACACGGCATCGCGAGAGGAATCCACATCATGAACGGCGTCGAGACAGCCCGGATCTTGGACGGCAAGGCCACGGCCTTGGCGGTGCGAGAGGAAGTGGCGGAGGGGGTCCGTCAGCTTTGTGCAGCGGGTCATCCTGCACCGGGACTGACGGTTGTCTTGGTGGGCGAAGATCCCGCCAGCCAGGTCTACGTGCGCAACAAGGATCGCGCCGCCACCCAGGCTGGGTTCAATGTCTCCACCGTGCGCCTTCCTGCGGAAACGAGTCAGGGCGATCTGGAAGCTGAAATCCAGCGACTGAATGGCGACGAATCGGTGCACGGCATCCTCGTGCAACTGCCCCTGCCCAAGGGTCTCGACGCGGATCGCGCCCTGGCTCGCTTGGATCCCGCCAAGGACGTGGATGGACTGACTCCCACAAACGTTGCGGCGCTCGTGACGGGGAACTCAGGTCATGTCCCCTGCACTCCGGCCGGCTGCATCGAGCTTCTCGACCGACACGGCATCGAATTGGAGGGCCGGCGTGTGACGATCGTGGGACGGTCCATGTTGGTGGGCAAGCCCTTCGCCCAACTGGCCCTGGCGCGCAACGCCACCGTGACCCTCTGTCACAGCCGCACTCGGGACTTGGCAGCCGAATGTCGACGGGCGGACGTTGTCGTGGCGGCTGTCGGCGTGGAGAAATTGATCAAGGGGGATTGGATTCAACCAGGTGCCACCGTGCTCGATGTGGGTATCAATCGCGGTGCAGACGGCAAGTTGGTGGGGGATGTGGACTTCGAAGCGGCGGCCGCCGTGGCCGGAGCCATCACGCCTGTGCCCGGAGGCGTGGGTCCCATGACCATCGCCATGCTCTTGAAGAACACTTTGGATGCGGCCCGAACAACCGTTGGAGCTGGCGGTTCAACAGGCGACGGGAGTCGCTAGCGCGGGCCGCTCGTGAGGCACTTGTCATGACGACTCAATACCAGGACCCGCAGGGTTCGTGGGGCGCTGGAGACGCGGGAGCGCCAGTCATGCGCATGGGGTTGCCCCCGATCACACCGATGGTCAAGCGTTTGATGCAGATCAACGCGGCCGTGTTCGTGCTGTACTTCATCATCTGGTATGTCTCGACCCCAGCCGCAGATGGTGTCGTGCGTTGGTTTGGGCTCGACCCCGGATTGTGGGCTGCCCAGGCTCCTTTCGTGCCCGTCTGGCAGCTGATCAGCTACAGCTTTCTGCACGCCGCATCGGACCCCACGCACATCATGTTCAACATGTTGCTGCTGTACTTCTTCGGGACGATGCTGGAGACGATCTTGGGCTCGAATCGGTTTCTGATGGTGTTCGTGGGGGCGGCGCTGTGCGGGGGCTTGTTTCATCTTGTCGGCGAGTGGCTCTTTGGAGCGGGGCTGCCGGTGATTGGTGCCTCGGGTGCGGTCCTCGGAGTTCTGGTCGCCACCGCGGTGTTGCGACCGGACACCCAGGTGTTGTTCTTCTTTTTCCCCGTTCGCTTACGGTGGTTGGCCACCGGGATCGTGGTGCTGGACGCCCTGAATTTGCTCATCGGTTTGAAAGGGGGTAGCGCGGGCCTCGTGGCCCATCACGTGCATCTTGGAGGGGCTCTCTATGGATTCCTTGCGGCGCGCGGGGGCTGGGTTCGCTGGGACCCCATTGGCCGCCTTCGGCAGCGTCAGATCGATGGGCAACAGAATCGCAAGCAGGCCGATCAGGAGCGTCTGGACGCGCTGCTGAAGAAGATCCACTCCGAAGGCCTGGGGTCCCTCTCTGACAAGGAAAGGGATTTCCTCAAGCGGGTTTCTCGCAAGGGTTAAGCAGGGGCGGAAACCCGATCGGAATGGGGTGCTACACTGCTCCCATGATGAAAGCGCCCCTCCTGATCCTGTGCTGTCTCTCCGCCATTTCCGCCGGGCCCGTGGTGAGCGAAGTGGGACCGCCGGCCCTCGAATCGTCGGCGCCCGCTCAGGAACTCACACGAGAAGCATGGCGCAAGAGCTTCAGTCAGGCCATGACGATCGGGTCGAGCGCCGAACTGAAGCGCCTCGTCAAGAAGAAACCCGACTTCGCTTCCGAGTGGATCGTCGAGACCGCTGAAGCGATTTCCAGCGCGCCCAACGACGGGTTGTTCGAGCGCATGGACGCTTTCCGCAAGTCCTGGAAGGCCGCCTGGGGCACGGAATTTTGCAACAAGATGGAAGTGTACTTCTCGTTGCTGGACGTGCAGGTCAAGCGCACTCGCGCGCGACTGCGCGGGACCTTTGCCAAGAAGACCGTGCTCTATCACGAGAACATGAACGGCGAGAAGTTGCCGCACAAGTTTACGGCGCTGGGCATGGAGTTCGAGGGTCTCGCCAAGGCCTTCTCGGACCTTAGAGACGACTACTTCACATCCCGTTGCCACCTGTTCGCGGCCAACTGTTACGAGGAGCCAGCGCTGGGCAAGAAAGACGCGGACCTGAAGCGAGCCTGCAAAAACTACGAGCTCTACATGGACGCCTGCGATCGAATCGAGCTCAAGGATACGGCGTACATCCTCACGAAGGAGCGATACACAGGACTGGCGGCCCTAGGTTTCGGTAGTCGCGAGCGCGAAGGCGAGGGGGAGGCCGGCGCGGAAGGTGAGGGCAAGGCGGGCAAGGCCCGCGGCCCGGCGGGAGCGACCATCAACGTAGACATGGAGTTCGACCTGGTGGAGAAGCTGAGTTCTCTGTCGCGACCGAGCTACTTTTTGGACGAGATCTACCCGATCTGGAACTCCGTCTCACTCAACAAGAAAGGCTCGCGCGCGACCATCGCGCGCATCGAGAACGGACCCGATGTGCTGCGTATCGGCTCGGCCGACATTCAGATCGACTTGGATCGAGACGGCGAGGGCGATGTGGACCTGCCCGTGAGAGGGAAGTTGGAACCGGTTGTCATGGAAATCGGGGAAGGACCAAGTAAGCGCAAGTGGGCCATCCTTGCGGTCACGGGTAGCGAAACCGACACCTACCAAGGGGTGCAGGTCAACCTGTCGCCCAATGATGACCTCGTCAATATCTACTACGCCCCGGCAGGCTCGATGCGGGGCGAAGTTGCTGGCACATCGATTCGCGTACTGGACGACAACCTGGATGGCATCTATGGAAGTCCAGCCGTGGCCTATGGGCACATCGGTTTGACCAAAGATAATTTTCAACCGGAGATGGACTCCATCGTCATTGGAAAGACCAACCGAGCTCTTCCCTGGAGCGAGTATCAGCAGATCGACGGGGTCTGGTACAAGCTGGCCATGACGGATGGGGGGACCAAACTGTCTGCGACGCCGCACAACGTGCGGACCGGTAGCCTCAAGCTCAAGTACAAGGGACCCAAGGCTTCGTTCGTGATCGTGCGCGGTGAGAACGACTACGCCAACTCCTTCTTTGACCTCACGTCGGGCAAGAGTGTGGATGTCCCCGTGGGTCGCTACACCCTGTACTTCGGTCTGGTCACGAAGGGCAAGAAGAAGCAAATCCTGAAATCGGTCATGTTGCCTTCGGACACCACGCCTACCTGGACTGTGGCCAAACCCGACCAGGAAATTGAAGTCGAGCTCGGTTCACCCTTTGGGTTCGATTGGAAGGCCGAGATCGCGGCGGAATCCGTCGTCGTTCTGGGTCAGACGGTGTGCGTGACGGGAGTGGCCGGAGAACGCTATGAGCGAGTCTGGGGAGCCGTGGCTCGGCCAGAGGTGAGCTACCGTAAGGCCGGGGACAAGCGCGGCTCCAAGGGCGAGGAGATGGACAAGGTTCAGGATCAGGATTCCCTCTACAAGAGTTGGAAGGCCCCCTGGTTCCCACTGGACATCGAGCTGAGCAAGCGCGCGAGTCTGACGGACGTTGAAGTCCAGCTGACCGAGAAGAAGAACAAGCTGTTCGGTAAGATCACCTCGGTCTGGAAGTAGGATGCGCACGGGGTAGAGCCTGACGCGCTTCCTACCCTTGGGCTGGATCGTTGGTGTCTCGGAAGTCCCGGAACGCCGGTCTCGCCCCGTCCTCACGAAGCCCTCAGGATCTCCCCTTGCTCGATCTCAAGTTCATTCGCGCGAACCCCGAACTCGTGCAGGCGGGAGCCGCCAAGAAGCGCATGGAATGCGACGTTCCACGCATTCTGGAGTTGGATGAGTCCAACCGCCAGGCGATGCAGGCCCTCGATGATCTACGCGGCCAGCAAAAGCAAGCGGGCAAGGCCATCGCAGAGGCTGCACCCGATCAGCGCGCCGAACTGGCTAAGCAGCAAAAGGGACTCAAGGCGCAGCTGAAAGAGTGCTCCGACAACCAAGCGGCGATCGAAACCGAGTTGCATGAGTTGCTGCTACGCGTGCCCAGCGTGCCGGCTGAGGAGGTGCCCGAAGGAGTCGATGACGAGGACAACGTGGAGTTGCGCAAGTGGGGGGAGCCGCGCAGCTTCGACTTCCCCCTGCGCAGTCATATCGAATTGGGTGAGATGCACGATTGGCTCGACATCGTGCGCGGGGCGCGACTGGCGGGATCGCGCAACTACGTCTTGAAGGGAGACTTGTGTCTGCTGGAACACGCCGTCTTGCGCTACGCCCTCGACACCATGGTGGCCAAGGGATTCACGGCGGTCACGGTACCCACTCTCGTTCGCACCGAGGCACTGGTGGGTACGGGCTACTTCCCTGGCGGGGAAGACCAGGCCTACCGCTGCGATGACCGCGACGATCTGTACCTCGTGGGCACCGCCGAAGTGCCATTGACGGCGCTCTATCGCGACGAAATCCTGGACGAGGCCGACCTGCCCCTGCGGTTCGTAGCTGCTTCTTCTTGCTACCGGCGCGAAGCGGGTACCTACGGCAAGGACACCAAAGGCCTCTACCGCGTTCACCAGTTTCAAAAGGTCGAGCAGGTTGTGATCGATGTGGACGACCAGCAACGAAGCATCGAGCAGCACCTGGCCATCCTCGACAACTCCGAGAAAATCCTGCAGGCCTTGGAGCTTCCCTACAGAGTGGTCAATGTCTGTGGTGGGGACCTGGGGCAGGCCCAGGTGCAGAAATTCGATATCGAGACCTGGATGCCCTCACGCGCAGGCTATGGCGAGACCCACTCGGCCTCACGCTTCTACGACTTCCAGTCGCGGAGACTCTCCCTGCGCTACCGCGCGGCGGACGGCAAGGTGCGGCACTGCCACACCCTCAACAACACCGTGGCCGCTTCGACACGCATGCTGATCGCCTTGCTGGAGAATCACCAGACCGAGGAGGGACACATACGCGTGCCGGAACCCCTGCAGCCCTACCTGGGAGGTCGGGACTTGCTGCCCGGATAGGTACTTGGGGTTGCTGGCGCCACCCCTGGCTCCTAGCCACCCGAGCCGGGGGACCCGTCTGTCTTTGAGCCGATGATGACCGGCCCTGTAGGCGCGCCTCTGGCCCCTGTACCCGGGCCGCCTCGGCCGCCCGAGTTCCCGGCTGGGCCGCCGACTTCTGTCGAAGCACCTTCGGCTCCCTCTTCACCTTCTGCATCTCCACTCGAAGGGCTTGGGATGGCGTAGCGGGGAACGTCCTTTTGGGCCAGACGCAGCGGCTCAGGCAGCCGAATCACCCGCGTGTACGTGAATTTCTGCTTCTGACGCAGGTGTCCTTGGGTCTCGCGCAGCAATCGAGGTTGGAGCTCAATTTCGAGCGAGATACGCAGGGAAGCCGGCAAGCCCATGGTTTCGGCATCGGAACTGTCCATACCCCATTCCTGGAGCGGGTCCGCGTCCGGTCCATCTTCGGAGAAGACATCCACGTTGAATCCGGTGATGTGGTCGTGCACCAGCACATAGGACCCGCCACTGAATCCGTCGTCGTCGACACCGAACCCCTCGCGTCGATACATCTCAAGGAAGTCGCTGTCATCGGGATTCGGCCGCAGGCAATAACCGACCTCACAAATGTCGGCGCGCACTTGGCGTTCGCCTTCGCCGACCCAGGTCAGACTGTCGGTGCTTGTCACAAAGTCGACACGGTCGGCATCGAGACCCATGCTCACATTGTCCCTGACGCGCAGGTGGGACTTGATCGGCATGCTGGTGGTGAACACGGCGCGCAGGTCGCGTTCGAGCAGATCCAGGATGGCGGGCCCTGCAAGTTGCTGCTCCTGGATGTTGTGCACCAGGTCGCGGGAAGTCCGGACGGCGGTCAGCAGGCGCGTGATGCCGGTCAACATCAAGCCCATGATGAGCACGGTGACCACGATTTCGACCAGGGTGAAGCCCTGTCGCTGAAGCGCGAGCCGCTCGGGCTGATAGGGGCGCGAGATCATTTGGGGGCTCCTGAATCCGGGGTTGTGGGGCCGCTGTCTTCAGTTCCGCCCGTATCGGGACCGCCTGAGTTGTCCGCACCGGGCAGCGCGTCATCTTCGCTCTCTTCAGGGCGGTAGACCTGGTCCCACGGCATCCAGCGTTCCAGGGTGAGCTCGTGGTTCATGTCGCCGTACTTGGGATAGGTGACGCGAATGCGGACCTTCTCATAGGGTTCGTGGTTTTCGTTCTCCTCCGAGTCGTCGCCCGTGTAGGAACTCTCTTCCTCGGCTTCCCGGTCGCGCTTCCACTCCCAATTGTCAAAGGGTGCGTTCGGATCGTACTCCTCCTGCTCGGAGAAGCTCTGGTCGCCAATAGCCAGTTCCCATTCGAACCCGGGATAATCGTCTTCGGCGTAGGTGCCTGAGAGAAACGCGCCTTCTTCCAGTTCGTCCCAACGCAAGCCGGACTCGATCTCTCCCAGAGTCTTGAGCGCTAGGACCCGCGCAGTCTTCTGGTCCCGCGTGTGGGCCGCACTCAGCTTCGAGGCCTGCAGAATGTGCAGGGTGGCGGTGAGCGCCATGCCAACCAGTGCAATCGCCAGCGCCGCTTCCACCAGGGTGAAGCCTTGGTTGTGACGTGATCCCATCATCAGTCGAAATCCCCATCGGTAGCGGGCTCGCGGACAAAGACTCCGTCGTGCATCCGGACAAGGCCCGTCAGGCCCAAAACCTCGAGGGTGAACGAATTGCCGTACGCGGGTTGACCGACGATTACCGTGTGGTCAGTGGCAGAACCGAGGGCGTCGAAGCGAACGATGACTCGTCCCTCATCGTGTATCTGGCCCCCCGTGAAGATGCTCTCCAGTGCCACACCGCCGCGCATGGAAGTCCATGGGGTGTAGAAGCGCATTTCTTCATCACTGGGATCGTCGGTCGTGACAATCCGGCCGCCACCGATGCGGTAGGGCGTGGCGATGCGGTAGCGCTCGCCGTCGAGATCGTACTCCAGGCGGAACTCCATACTGCGCGAGATGGCCTCTGTGCGCACCTGCTGGAGGTCCGACGCCAATTCGCGAATGCTCGTGTTGAGCCGCTCGCTGGGCAAGAGCGCCTCCATGCTGAGGGAGACGGTTGTGGCGACGAGGCCGATGATGGCCATGACAACCATGAGCTCAACCAGAGTGAATCCGCTCCCCGGCCGAGGCGACTGGACCCTGCCATGACGCGGGGTGTTCGCCTCCGTCCGGAGTCCAAGTTGGGGAAGAGGAGTGCGGAATGCCATGAGACGTGACGTGGGGGCCTACCCCTCGTTGAGCATGTCCGAGTCGTAGTCACTGTCGTCGCCTTCGCCCCCCGGAGCATTGTCCGCCCCTTCCGTCCAGATACGGAACTTGTTCCCTCCAAGGGTCTCATAGCGGTACTCAAAGCCCCAAGGATCCTTGGGAACGGAGGTCTGCTTGAGGAATCGGTTCCCGTTGACGTCTTCTTCCACCAGCTCCTCGAGCGACTCTGGCAGTCGCCCTTGGTTCATGATCACGTATTGAGTGACGGAATCGCTCAGCACACTGATATCCGCCTTCACCTTGGCGCCCTGCGCCCGACCGAGCTTCTGCAAGACGTTGGGTGCCACGACGGTGACGAGCAGGCCGATGATCACGATGACGACCATCAGTTCTGCCAGGGTGAATCCCCCTTGGGCTCTGCGTTTGTTTTGCTTCATTGGAATTAGGACTCCAGCTTCAGATGTTTCCGATCTCGAGAATGGGTTGGATAATGGCGTAGACGATGTATCCGACGACCACCGCCAAGCAAACGATCATGATCGGTTCGAGCAGGGACGTCAGGCGTTCGGTGACCACGTCGATTTCCTCGTCGTAGGCCGTGGCGATGCGGTCCAACATCTGCTCCAGCTCGCCGGATTGCTCTCCGACGGCCACCATATAGCCTACCACTGTGGGGAATGCGCCACTGCTCTTGAGCGGTCCAGAGATGTCAGCACCCTCCAGGACGCGCGTGCGGATCATGCCCGTTGCATCCCCAATGACGCGGTTGCCCACGACCTTCTGCGTGATTTCCAGGCTTTGGATCACGGGCACGCCCGATTGCAAAAGCGTTGAAAAAGTCCGTGTGAAGCGTCCCACGGCGGCCTTGCGCAGGAGTTCGCCCAGCACGGGGATCTTGAGCAGGGATCGATCGATAACGAGTTGCCCGGCTGGATTCGTCTTGTAAACGCGCTCGATGGTGGCGGACACCGCGGCGATTCCGAGGAAGACCATCCACCAGTAGGCCTGGAAGAAGTCCGAGATGCTGACCAGCAGTTGGGTGGAGGCGGGCAAGGCCTTGCCCTGGTCGAGCAACATGCCCGTGATCTCGGGCACCACCTTGGTCATGAGCACCGTCACCACCACCATTCCCAGACCGATCATCATGCCCGGGTACAGCAATGCGCCTGTGATCTTGCGCCGCAGCGCACGTTGCGCCTGCATGTAGTCAGCGATGCGCGCCAGGACGAGATCCAAATTGCCTGCCGCCTGTCCGGCCCGAACCATGTTGATGTACAGCTCGCTAAACCAGCCAGGGTGCTGTCCGAGGGCATCCGCGAAACTCATGCCCTGTTGGATGCCTTCGCGGATCTCGCGGAACATGGTTTCCAGCTGACGGTTCTCGGCTTGGTCGACGATCGCGTTGAGGGCTTCGTTGAGCGCGATGCCCGAGCCGATCAGCGTGGCCAGTTGGCGGGTGACTCCGCCGATGATCTCGCTCTCGCGCGGGCCGGGGCCGCGGCTGCTCTTGCGCTTGTCGGAAAGTCGGGCCAGCAAGCCGGGCCTGGTGGCGCCCTTCCTTACTTTCTTGATCCGCTTGCCCCCGCGTGTCTCGGTGATCTTGCTGACCAGGAGGTCAATCTTGCGCAGTTTCGCCCGAGCGTCCCGCTCCGTGTCCGCATCGATGACCCCGGATTGGGTCTTGCCGCCTGAGGCGAACGCCTTGTACTCGTAGATGGGCATTGGGAGAGGGGAGATACGGGTAGGCGGGCCTACTCCACATCCAGCTGCGTGACACGCAGGACTTCGTCGGGCGTCGTTGAGCCTTCACAGATCTTGTCACGACCGTCAGCCCGCAGGCTGATCATGCCTCGCTGGGCTGCCGAGCGTTTGATTTCGCTGGCCGTCGCACCTCCCATGACTTGCGTGCGCAAATCCTGATCCACCGGTAGGAATTCGTAGATGGCCGTCCGGCCGGCATAACCGGAATGGAAACACTCGTCACATCCAGCCCCCACGGCAACGGTACCTTCCAAACGTGCGCTATCGAGGCCCACCTTCTGCAGCTTGGCTTCCCATTCGTCGTCGATGGGTACCTGCTCCTTGCAGTGCCGGCAAACCGTCCGCACCAGGCGCTGGGCGATGATCAACACGAGGGAACTAGCGACCAGGTAGGGTTCCACTCCCTGGTCAATCATGCGTGTGATGGTGGATGGAGCATCGTTGGTGTGAACCGTCGAAAAAACGAGGTGCCCGGTCAGGGCGGCGCGGATGGCGACCTCCGCCGTCTCCAAGTCTCGGATCTCACCGACCATCATCACGTCCGGGTCCTGACGCAGGAAGGAACGTAGGCCGGCGGCAAAGGTCAGACCTTTCTTCGTGTTGACCTGCACTTGGCTGATCCCACCCAGCGAGTATTCCACCGGATCCTCAATGGTGAGCACGTTCTTCTGGGTCGTGTCGATCTCCGCCATCGAGGCGTAGAGCGTGGTCGTCTTGCCCGATCCTGTGGGGCCCGTGACCAAGATGATGCCGTGGTTGTATTCCAGGAACTCGCGCAGAATCTTGCGATTGTCCTGCGACAGGCCGATCTCATCGAGGCGATAGAGCTTGGCGGTCTTGTCCAGGAGACGCATCACGATGCGTTCACCGTGGGTCGTTGGGATCGAGCTGATCCGCACGTCGACTTCACCGTCACCAATGCGGATCGTCGCGCGCCCGTCCTGGGGCAAACGGCGTTCGGCGATGTCCATTTTGCCCATCACCTTGACGCGTGATGTGATCGCGTCCTGCACCTTGCGCGGGATCGGATCCATGTCGTAAAGGATCCCGTCGATGCGAAAGCGCACCTGCATGCGATCCGGGAAGCTCTGGAAGTGAACGTCGGACGCGCGCAGTTTGAGCGCTTGGAACAAGATCGTGTTGACCAACTTGATGATGGGGGCCTTGTTGGAGACGTCGAGTACGTCTTCGGCCTCCTCCAGTTCGGCAGCCAGGGACTGGATGTCCGCGCCTTCAGCCACCGCATCCAGGGCCTCGTCTACTCCGTCCGCCTTGTGCCGATAAGCGCGCGCGATCAGGCTCGTGATTTCCAGGCGCGGAGCCAGCACCGCATCGACCTCAACACCCAACATGGCCGACAAATCGTCCATAGGGTGGGGGTCCAGTGGTCGGCACGTGGCGACGCGTAGGATCCCATCATCCCCGGGTTCAAGGGCCACTAGGTTGTAGTTGCGAGCAAAGTGCACCGGGACCCTGTCCACGAAGTCCATCGGCACCTTGGTGCCCTCCAAGACCTCGCGGAACTCGTAGCCCAGGTGCTGAGCGTAGACCTGCAGCACCTTGTCTTCCGCAAGGTAGTCTTTCGTCAGGACGACTTGGTCCAGAGACTCTCCAGTGGTCGCCGCGAGCGTGCGACACTCTTCCAGTCGTTCTCTCTCCAGGCCCGCGTCGACGAGCAGGTCGCCGAGGCTAACCATTGTCCGCATTCCCCCCGTCTTCGGTTTCCGTTCCGCCGTCTTTCTCGGCTCCGTTCTGCAGCAACTCGCGTGCACGTTCCGGATCGAGACCTACATCAGCGGGCGTCACCTCTCCCCCGCGCACTGGGGGCGAGTAGAGCGGCACGTCAAAGCCGGAGAGATCCACGTCATTCCCATCCTGCCCAAAGCGCGGGTCGATCATGCGGATGCGGTCAAAGCCGATGGTGTTGGCCGCTTCGATCTTCTTGCGGTATGAAATCTCGGCCAAGTCCGCAAAATTTACGTCTTGCAGGATGTGAGGCGTCACGAAGAAGTACAGGGCTGTGCGCTGAACCGAGGAAGCCTTGTTCTCGAATAGGCGACCGATGAGGGGCAGGTCACCCAAGAAAGGCACCTGGGTCTCGGTCGTGTTGCTGTTGTCCACGATGATGCCGCCGATGACCATCGTGTCGCCGTCGGGGACATTGACTGAGGTTTGAATCGTGCGCGTGACACGGGCTGGGGGGATGGGACCGCCCGCCGCTCCGATGAAGGTGGATACCTCCAAGGAGAGATCAAGGCGCAGGTAGCGCGAAGCGCTGATCGAGGGCGAGATCTGCATGGTGATTCCGGCAGACTCGTAGTTCGCGAAGTTCTCTTGGGTCTGACCGCCGATGCCGCCCGATGCCGTAATGGTTGTTGTCGGCTGTTCGTCGAGCGTCGTGACCGTCGCGCTGCCATTGTTGTTGACCAGCACGGACGGCACATTGAGGACGTTGGAGTTGCGCCGCTCCTCCAATAGGTTGATCAACATCGGCATCGAGAACTCGTCACCATCCAGGATGCCGGCGGTCACTCCGCTCATCGTGTTGGGCACCTTTGTGTCCGGAATTCCGTCGTTGTCCGTGTCCGCCAACGTGGAGAGACCGAAGTTGGTTAGGCCAAAGCCACCGTTCTCGCCCACTCCAGGGATGTCCGCGAGACCCAGTTCGACACCGATGTTCAAGAGATCCTGTCCCGAGAGTTCGATCAGGGCCGTTTCGATGAGGACCTGGTCCTGACGTTGGTCCATGCGCTTGACGAGCTCTATCAGCTCTTCGTAGCGGGAACGGCTGGCCGCGATCAACAGTGAGTTGGTCTGGACGTCCTCGACGACAACAAATTCCATTGCACCTGCTCCACCTCCGCCTCCACGGTTGCCTTGACCCCCGCCGCCGCCTCGGGCTTGGTCGAGCCGCGAGGCATCCTGCAGGAACTTGTTGAGCGTCTCCGCCGTTTCCAAGGCCGAGACATTGTCCAAACTGTACACGTGGTAGGTGCGTTCGCGATCCACGATGTCCACGTCCAAACGTGCGATCAGGTCTTTGATGGCTGGCATGTCTTCCGGCATAGCCATCACCAGCAGGGAGTTCGTGCGCGGGTTGACCATGATCTTGGCTTCCGTCTGGCCGCGCGGGATGGCGCCTGTGGCACCCTGGGCCGCCGGCCTGCCGCCTGAGTTGCTTTGTGCCGCTCGGCGTGAGGCCTCGAGCAACTCTTCGATCGTGCTGGCGATTTCGTCAGCAGCCGCGTATTCCAGCGGGATGACTTCGAACTGAGGCACGACCGGTACGACTTCCGATGCCGCATCCACGATGGTCAACATGCGCGCCAGGGCGACAACGTTCGTGCCAAATCCCACCAGCACCACCGAGTTGGTGTTGCCCGCGGGGAGCATCTGCTGCGTGTTGGGGTCGGGGAACATTGCGCGCAGTGCAGTCGTGACCTGGCGCACGTCCGTGTTGGGCAGGTGAATCACCGTGGTGATCAGTGTGGCCGGCTGGTTCTCGTACTTCTGCAAGTCCTCCGGATCCACGTAGGTGCTCGAGGACTTGATCGTGCTGCGCTTGCCCGTCTGCAGACTTGTGATCTCAATCACCGAAATCGGCTCCGGTCCAACCTGCGTGCAAACGAACTGATTGATGACCATCAGGATCTGGAAGAAACTGTAGAAGTCGTCTTTGGGAACTTTCTTGGCCCCGATCAACAGCACCTTGGCGTTGGCCAGGTAGCTCTGCGTCTCCGTGTCATAGGTGAACGTGATCCCGGTTACGTCTTGGCAGGCCTGCACGAACTGCTCCATGGTCATGCCCCCGTTCTTGTCGCTGGAGCTGAATGTCAAGAGCCAGTTGTCCTCGTCAAACTCCTGGATCGGCGGCGTCTCGTCGTCTTGGAGGGCGAGCGGTTCGGGCGCGAGGGCCTTGGGCGGGATGAGCGCTGCGGGAGAGGCGGCCGGAAGGATGAGCGGGAGGGCCAGAAGGGAAACAATCATCGTGCGTGCTGGGCAGAGCCAGAGAGGGAGAAATGGAGCTCTATGTTGTTGTCGTTGCGGGAGTTAGGGCCCCACTTGGTCGGTTCCGGCGGCACTCTAGATACCGTGCGGACCCAAGTCAAACAGGCAAGGGCTATCCGATTCAACGCCAAAGACGCCCGGGAGGGCTCCGTCTTCCCGTTCAGAAGCGAATCCTGCCCCGTTCCCAGAAGAGCTCCGGGGGGTGCAGGAACGAACTCCGCAGCCGAAAGCACTGTTGCCCCAAAGCCCGGCCCGGCTATCCTTGCCCGCCCCATGCTGCTTGCCGAACTCTTTGAGGCCCAAGACCTCCTGGTCCACTTCGATCCCGCTGACAAGTGGGAGTCGATTCGCAGTCTCGTCCAGCACCTGGTCGGCGCAGGCAAGCTCAACGAATCCAAGTCGGAGGCCGTTCTCGAGGCCGTCTTGTCTAGGGAGCAGTCCATGTCCACTGGCATGGAGAATGGGATCGCCATTCCCCACGCCGCCGTGGACGACCTGGGGTCCGTGCTGGCCTGCATGGGAGTTGTGACACGCGAAGAGGGCCTGGCCTTTGAAAGCATCGACGGACAGCCTGCACGCATTGTCGTGTTGCTCCTCATTCCTCGAGCTCAGAAGCTGCTTCACATTCGTACTTTGGCCGACGTGGCGCGCGTGCTGTCCAAGGAGGACGTGCGCGGCGCTCTGTTGGGCGCGGCCGATGAAGAGGCCGCTCACCAAGTGCTCGTGCAGAGCGGGGGTTGAGATCACCTTCGGCGATCGGGCCCCGGGAACGTGGACGCTCGCCGCGTACCTCCGACGCAGCGGAGCATGAGGCGCACGGAGCGAAAATCATTGCTGCTGCTCTCCGCAGCCCTTGCAGGTGCCGGCGGGCTGGCAGGAGAGAGTCTGCTGATCGCTTCCTTGAGTTTGCTCGTAGGCCAAGGCCGGGCGGCGGCCCTCGGCCTTTGCGTTTGGATCGCCGGATGGGCCTTGGGGGCTTGGATTGCCGGCCGTTCCTCCCCTGACCGGGCAGCGCGCTGGCTCCTGGGCGCGGGCACCCTCGCGGGAGTGGGAATCCCCCTGGCATTCTCGGGCATGCATGGGGTGGCCAGTGGTGTCTTGCCGCCAGTGACTTGGGGGGCAGCAGGTATCGTTCTGATCTTGGTGGCCGCTCTGCCCCAGGGAGCGTTCTTGCCCCTACTCGCCCGCAGTTGGTCCGGAGCTCGGGGCGGAGCGCGGGATGTGTCTTGGCTCTTCGCTGCAAATCTCGCGGCATCGGTAGCGGCTGCGAATTGGGTGAGTTTTGATTTGGCCGCGAGCCACGGTCGATTGATTGCCGCCCTGTGTTCCGGTGCCCTCTCGCTGGCGGCGGGAGCCGCAGGATTATTGGGCGCCGGTTCTTCGACATCGGATTCCGTCCCGACTGGGTCTGCACTGCCCTTGCGCATCGGTTGCGTGGCCGCACTCATCACGGCCTGGCTCGCTGGAGTCGAGTGGGCCGGATTCCGATTGGGCGCAGTCTGGCTAGGAGGACTGCAACCGGCATTGACCGCCGTGTTGTGTGGATCCCTGTCGGCCTTGGCGCTCGGCGCAGCGTTGTTACCTCGCTGCTTGCCTAGGGACATCCGCGGCCCACTAGCGCTCCTACCCATGGCATCGCTCGGATCCGCTTGGCTTCTGTTTCCCTGGAGTACTTGGGGGTTTTCTGCCGAATTGCCCGACACGCTGGCCGCACTTGTCCTGCTCGGGCCAGCACTCCTGCCCTTGGGGGCGGTGATCCCAACCTTGCACCGTTCCCTGCCCGGAGGGGAGAGCGGACGGCGCCTGGGGGACCTGCTGCTACACGAAGTCTGGGGCGTGTTGCTGGGAGTGCCGCTTCTTCACTGGGTCCTGCTTCCAACTCTCGGTAGCGCAGCGTCCTTGGGCATCCTCGGTGCGCTCGCCTTGCCGACGGCTTGGTTTCTCGCTCCCGGGTCTTCTGCGCTCAAGACGCTGACCGGGCTCATGTCTTTGGCAGTGCTCGCGTGGGGCTTGAACGCCCCCGAACCCGTACTCGCATCCAAGGCCTTGTCCAACCCCGCTTTCACAGTGCTTTCGTTTGACGAGGACGAGCACTTCGCCGTGACCGTTGTGGACGACGGCGTGCGAGCCGAGCGAACCTTGCTCACAGACGACTTCCGAGCCACGGCAGTGGGGGATGACTACCTCTACATGCGCGTACTCGGCCACTTGCCCTTGCTCCTGCACCCCGATCCGGAACGGGTCGCCGTGTTGGCCTTTGGAACGGGAACGACAGCCGGGGCGGTGGCAGCGCATCCCGAGGTACAGCGCCTCGACCTGTTGGAGATTTCCGCCGCCGTGATGGAGGCCGCACCCTTCTTCGAGGATGTCAATCGGGGCGTCGCAGCAGAGGGACTTCCAGGGCTGCTCGACGCGAACGACGGTGAGGGACGGGTCGTCCTGCATCTGGGCGACGGACGGCGTTCCCTGCTGCGCATGGGAAGCAAGTGGGACGTGATTAGCATGGAACCACTCTTGCCGGACTCGCCCTTCGCGGTGCACCTCTACACGCCCGAGTTCTACAATATTGCCCGGGCCGCATTGGCCCCAGAAGGGTTGTTGTGCCAGTGGGTGCCCCCGCACGCCTTGGCCCCCGAGACGTTTGACGCCGTGCTCTCCGCGTTCTGCCAGGCGTTTCCTTGGAGTGCTGTCTTTCTGTTCGGAACTCAGGTTGTGCTGGTTGGCGGTGAGACGGAACCGGCCCTCGTCCCCCAACGCTTCCCCGCTTCCAACAGCGAGTTGCACGCACTCTTGGCGCTGCTCGGACTCGAAAGCCCAGCTGGCGTCATGGCCCGCTTTGTCACGACAGGAGACGCGTGGCCTGAGGTCCCGCGGGCCGTGACCGATCGGGACCCATGGATCGTGTACCGCAAGCCGCGCACGGGACCCGAACAGCTGGCCGACTTGCCGCTGAACCTAGCTCGACTACGATCCCTTGAGCAGGCGCCGCCCAGCGCATGGACCGTGACCGCAGGTGCCGAGGGTCTGCAGTTGTTGGAGCAAATCCGCGCCCTGCATCACGCCCGCGAGGTCTGGGCGCGTTGGGGCATCGAGCGCCGGGGACTGACCCCACCGGGAGAAGGGCCTGGAGGATCCCTTGATGGGTGGCTCGCTCGGCTTGGGTCCGTACAGGATCCAGAGGTGGCTCAATTCAGAAGGCAGGTGAAGTTTGACGCCATGCGCACCGGAGGGGTGCTCGACCTGGCGGCCGGCCGCAATGACGAGGCCCTCGCCAAACTGACCTCAGCCATCGAGTTGCGGCCCGAGCGGGCGGACTTGCATCTGTTCATGGCCCTCGTCGCTCAGCGCTTGGGTCACGTCGATCTGGCCTTGCGGGCGTGGGAAGAAGCCTTGCAGCGCTGCCCCAACATCTTGGCAACGCCCCAGGGCCTCAGCGCTCTGCGACTTGGACTTCTCTTTCCTAGCCGCGTGGGTCCTTCTGGCCAATGAGGTTTTGGCCTAGGTACCCGGGCGCTTGACCTAAACCCATTCCTGCAGGCGCGCACGTAGGCAGGCTTCGATGGCCGTGGCGCAGGCTTCGTAGACCTGGGGCCCACCACCAATCGGATCGGATATGTCGGCGCCGTGGGGGTCGAGCAACTGGACCCTGTGTGCGGCCTCTCCATCCATCTGTTGCAGCAACTGCTCGCGGTGGTCTCGGGTTAGGCAGTAGATGTGGTCAGCCTGATTCAGAAGAGCTGGGTCGCAGGGCTGGGAATGATGTCCACTGAGATCGATGGAGCGTCGACGCAGTAGCGTCACCCCCTCCGCGGATGCTGGGCTGCCGAATCCAGCGAACACTCCGGCGGATTGCACTTCGAACCCGAATCTAGAAATGTCCGAGCACTCAAGGGCGTTCTCCAATAGGTGTCGGGCCAAGGCCTCGGCCATGGGACTGCGACATGTGTTGCCCGTGCACACGAACAGGAGCTTGAGCCCCGCCGCCCGGCGTAGGTCCTGCAGGTTGAGGCAGCCCTCACGCAATAGCTTGAACTCCCCCCTTCCGAGCTTCAGCACACTGGAGCCCATGGCCAGGGGTGCCGGGCCACCATCAAGAACGCTGTGCACCTTGCCCACGAACTGATTGGCCACCCCCTCAGCATCCGCGAGGGGATCTTGGCCACTCGCGTTGGCACTACTCGCTACCACGGGAAACGGCAGGCTGTTCAACAGAGCGCGGGTTCCCCCGTGCGCCGGGACCCGTACGCCTAGGAATCCCCGCTGGGCGACGTGTTCCAAGCCCTCGGGAACCCTCTCCAGAACAAGCGTCAGTGGGCCCGGCCAATAGCGGTCCGCTAGGCGACCCACCAGTGCGGACAGAGGCAACTCGCCCGTCAAGGCCTGCTGCTTGGATCCTGCGTGCCAGGTGAAGGGCACCGAAGATGCACGACCCTTCGCTGCCTGCAGGCGCGCCAGGGCTTCGGGCAGGTCGGCACGGGCGGCCAAACCGTAGACCGTCTCGGTCGGGATGGCGACTAACTCGCCAGCCAGCAGTGCCTCTTGGACTGCTTGAAGCAGGTCCTGAGGCAGGTCGCCGGCGCGGGCCACATCGGGCAGGGGAAGGATGGGAGGCAAGGCCATGGGTGGGGGCGTCAGGGCCAGGAGTCCTTGGTAGCCTAGCGCCCCGCAGCTCGGCTCCCAAAGGGTGTCGTGCAATCCCATGGACGACCCCAAGAGTGAGAGCGTGATTCCCGAGGAAGAAGACCTGCTGACCCACTTGGCCAGGGGCCTGGCGCACGAGATCAAGAACCCGCTCTCGACCATGGCCATGAATCTGACCTTGCTTGAGGAAGACTGGTCTGGAGCAAGGGGCGAGGACACCCCGACGCTCGATCCCAGGGAGCGCCGCAGTCTCAAGCGTCTGGCGACCCTGCAACGCGAGGTGGTGCGTCTGGAAGGTATCTTGGACGACTTTCTGCGCTTCGCCCGAGGAGGGGAGATCAACCGCGCCCCCGCAGATCTACTGGCGCTGGTACGCGAGGTCGTCGATTTTCAGGAACCGGAACACGAGGCCCAGGGGATTCGGGTTCACACGGATTTTCCGACGAACTTGCCCCTGATCATGCTCGACGAAGGTGCCTTCCGCCAAGCCTTGATCAACCTGATGGTGAATGCTCGCCAGGCCATGCCCGGCGGTGGGGAGTTGATTGTGGGCATTGCCCGGCAGGGACGCTGGGTCGATCTCTCCCTCACGGACACGGGTGTAGGGATGGACGAGGATGAACGCGAGCGCTGCTTCAGCCTGTATTGGTCCACCAAACGAGGGGGGACAGGCCTTGGGCTGGCGACCGTACAGCGCATCGTTTCCGAGCACGAAGGCAGCATTCAGCTCGTATCAGAGAAGGGCCGGGGAACGCGCTTCACGATTCGCTTGCCACTGTTGGTTGAGTTGACCCACCTGGCAGGCAACTCCGAGGAAGAGGTCGCTATGCCGGATACACTGGACTCATGAGCAACGACGCACCGATCCGCATTCTGATCGTGGATGACGATCAGGACCACGCTGAGACTCTGGCCGATGCGTTGGAGATGGGTGGCTATGCCTGCCGCGCCGTGCACTCGGGCCAAGCGGGTATTGAGGCCCTGGATCAAGAGCACTGGGATGTGGTGCTCACCGACCTGGTCATGGCGGATCGATCGGGATTGGAGGTGCTGAAGGAGGCTCAGGTTCTGGCCCCGGATGCGGCGGTTCTCATGTTGACCGGTCACGCTTCCTGGGAGACAGCGCGCGATGCCATGCAGCAGGGGGCCGAGACCTACCTGGCCAAACCCATCAACCTCGTGGAGCTGCGCACGATCCTGGCGCGGGTGATCGAGAAGGTGCGCTTGCGGCGCGACAACCTGGACCTGCAACGCCGCAATATCGACTTGCAACGGCAGATCGACAAGCGCTTCGGATTCGAGGGGATTCTCGGCAACTCCGCGCCGATGCAGCGCGTGTTTGAAGTCTTGGCCCAGGTCTCACCCTCCAATGCCACCGTCTTGATCCTGGGTGAGAGCGGAACGGGCAAGGAACTCGTCGCTCGCGCCTTGCACCAGAACTCCCCGCGCAGCGCGAACAATTTCGTGGCAGTGAATTGTGCTGCCCTCTCGGAAGGCTTGATCGAATCGGAGCTGTTTGGGCATGTAAAGGGCGCCTTCACTGGAGCCATCGGGGAGAAGAAGGGCCAAGTCGCCCACGCTGACGGCGGCACCCTTTTTCTTGACGAGGTGGGGGACATGCCCCTCGCGACCCAGGCGAAGTTGCTGCGCGTCCTGGAGGAGCGCGAGGTAACTCGTGTCGGAGGTCACGATCCCCAGAAAGTGGACATCCGCCTCGTGGCAGCCACCAACCGCGACTTACCCGCCATGGTCGATTCAGGGGACTTTCGGCAGGACCTGTTGTTCCGTTTGCAGGTGGTCACAATCGACCTGCCCCCTCTGCGCGAGCGCCCCGGTGACCTACCCCTCCTGTTGGAACACTTCGTCTCTGAACTGGCCGAACTGCACGAGCGGACCATTACGGGAATGAGCCCAGAAGCCCGAGCGGTCATGAGCCGCTATTCGTGGCCCGGCAACGTGCGCGAGCTGCGCAACGCTGTGGAGAACATGGTGTTGCTCTCACGCAGCGGCACGATCGGACTAGAGGATCTGCCCATGGCCGTGCGCGGCGGCGAGGACCAGGGTCCCAGCGGCTCGCTGGACTTGGCTGGCCGATCCCTGGCCGAAGTCGAGAAGGAGCTGATTCGAGTGAATCTCGACCTGATGGAGGGCAACCGCGCCCAAGCGGCAGAGGTGTTGGGCATCGGGGAGCGAACCCTGTACCGCAAGCTGAAGGAATACGAGTTGTAGGGGGTCGGGTCGGGGCGACAGGGCTCAGGTGTGTGCGATCGGAACTGACTGGGTTTAGTGGGCCAGCCATTCAAAGACCGGCCCGTAGTAGAGGGTTTTTTCGCCCAACCCAGGTCCTGCCCCCCCTCATGCTGGATTTACCCCCATCCGGGAGACTCAAAACCCCACACCCACGGTTCTTGATAGGAACGCCGCTTCAGGGCAGGCCCACTAAACCCAGTCAGTTCGGACGGGCTCATCGTGGAGCTGGGCCCTGAGTGGCCCATCCTCGTCCGCTGGCTGTTGGGCTCTTGGGACGGGCTATCCGGTACGAGGGCGTGGGCGCAGTCTCTGGTTGCTCTACCAGCTGCCATTAGGGCAGATCCCTCGAACCCGCCCAAGTCACCCTGCCAATTTGGCGCACCCGAGGCCCGGCTCGATGGATGAGCATTGCCATAACTCCTTGCCAGTTATTGAGTTACACCACCCACAGATGACTGGCACGGCGTTTGTTCTTATGGGCGTGACTCCCCGGGGCACTCCTGGGGCCCCTGGATTCACAAGACTGAGGACAACCCTGTGAGCAAGAGCAAGATCATCGGCATCGACCTGGGCACCACCAACTCTGTCGTGGCGGTCATGGAGGGCGGCGAGCCCACCGTCATCACGAACTTGGAAGGAGCACGCACGACTCCCTCCGTGGTGGCTTTCACCGGAGACGGAGCCCGACTCGTCGGCGCCCCCGCCAAGCGTCAGGCCGTGACCAACCCGATCAAGACCATCGCTTCCATCAAGCGCTTCATGGGTCGCCGGCACCACGAGGTCGACGACGAAGAGCGCATGGTCGCGTACAAGTTGACCGGCGCGCCCGACGATCTGGTCAAGGTGGCGATCGATGACAAGGAGTACTCCGCGCCCGAGATCAGCGCCATGGTGCTCACCAACCTTAAGGAGGCCGCCGAGGCCTACTTGGGGGAAACGGTCGACCGGGCGGTGATCACAGTGCCCGCCTACTTCAACGACTCGCAGCGCCAAGCGACCAAGGACGCCGGGTCCATTGCTGGCCTAACAGTCGAACGCATTATCAATGAGCCCACCGCTGCGACCTTGGCCTATGGCCTCGACAAGGGCAAAGAGGGTCGCGTTGCTGTCTACGATTTCGGTGGCGGCACCTTCGACGTGTCGGTGCTTGAGATCGGAGACGGTGTCTTCGAAGTGCTTGCGACAAACGGCGACACACACTTGGGAGGTGATGACCTCGACGAAGTGCTGATCAAGTACGTCGCCGACACGTTCAAGGAAGAGAGCGGTATCGACGTGCGGCAAGATCCCATGGCCCTGCAGCGGCTCAAGGAAGCGTGCGAGAAGGCCAAGATCGAGCTCAGCTCGAGTTCGACTACGGACGTCAACCTGCCCTTCATCACCGCCGACGCCTCGGGCCCCAAGCACCTGCAAGTGCCTGTCAGCCGGCAGAAATTCGAGTCGTTGATCGCTCCCCTGGTGGAGCGCAGCATCCAGCCCTGCCGCAAGGCTCTGGACGATGCGGGCCTAAAGCCCAACCAGATCGACGACGTGCTGCTCGTCGGCGGGTCGACCCGTGTTCCGCTGGTTCAGGAGAAGGTCCAGGAGTTCTTCGGCTCGGAGCCCAACAAGGGCGTCAACCCCGATGAAGTTGTTGGACTGGGGGCCGCCATTCAGGGCGGAATTCTGGCCGGGGACGTCGACGATGTGGTCCTGCTGGATGTAACGCCCCTTTCGCTGGGAATCGAGACCCTTGGCGGTGTGATGACCCGGCTGGTGGAACGCAACACCACCATTCCCACCTCCAAGAGTCAGGTCTTCTCAACGGCTGCGGACAACCAGCCTTCGGTGGACATCAAGGTCTTCCAGGGGGAGCGCGAGTTTGCCAAGGACAACCGTTTGCTGAGCAACTTCCAGTTGACCGACATTCCCCCCGCCCAACGAGGCACGCCCCAAATCGAGGTCTCTTTCGACATCGACTCCAATGGCATCTTGAACGTCAAGGCCACGGACAAGGGCACGGGCAAGGAGCACTCGGTCCGCATCGAAGGGTCCTCTGGCCTCTCCGAGGGCGAAGTGGACCGTATGCGCAAGGAGGCCGATGCCCACCAGGAAGAGGACCAAGCACGTCGTGCGCTGGTGGACCTCAAGAACCAGGTGGAGCACATGATTCACGAGACGGAGAAGCAACTCGAAGAGCACAAAGACAAGCTCTCCGACGAGGACCTGCAGTCCATCACCGCCGCCAAAGACGAGTTGGCCGAGGCCGCCAAGAGCGACGACAAAGAGAAGATCGAAGCGGCTCTCAATGCCTTCCAGGAGAAGGCCCAGAAGTTGGGCGAGATGGTCTACGCCGAGGCGCAACAGGAGCAGCAAGCGGCTGCGGGGGCTGAGGGTCCTGCGGGTGAGCCGAGTGGCGATGCCGCCAGCGACGAGCCCATCGACGCCGACTTCGAAGTCAAGAACTGAGCCGGCGGAGTCGGACGGGAAAGCACCCGGCCGGCTTCAAGTCACACGTGCGAGCCCGGTCTGCCTTGCGGTAGGTCGGGCTCGCTGACGTTTGTAGGCCCCCTCCTACTCTGTAGGTTGGGGCAGGGTGCGGGCGATGAGTAGCGGTAGCAGAATGAAGGCGGCGGCCAGCGGGTAGGGCACCTGGTCTCCCAATTTCCAATAGACCAGTCCGCCGAGAATCGGCCCGAGGGCCCGGGCCAGTGAGCCCATCGAGCGAAAGATGCCCATGGCCACTCCCTGACGGTCCGGCGGACAGTAACGAGAGACCAAGGCCGAAAGGCTAGGCATCACGGCCGCGCTGCCTGCGGCCAACAGACCGAGACCGACGTACAGCCAGAACACGGAGTGGGTCAGGCCGACCATCACAAGAGCGGGTATCGTCAGGCCCATGCCCAGGGCTGTCAGGCGCACCTCCCCCAAGCGCGGAACCAGCCTGCGCACAAGCCCGCCTTGGACCAGGGCCAAAGTGAGACCGATGAACACGAACATCTTGGCGATGGACATGGGGCCAAAGCCGAATCGGTCCGCCACCAGGAACGGCAGGGTGAACTCCATTGCGGCGAAGGCCACCGAATAGAGGAAATAGGAGCGGTTCGCCCGGCGCATTCCAGGTACATCCAGTTGCTTCAGGGCCGCGAAGGGGTGCAGGGTCCGGCCACCCTCTTCTCCCCGACTCCGGCCTTGGCGTGCTTCGGCCGGGTGTGTCTCCGGGAAGGAGCGCAGGGCGAAGACCAAGTTGAACAGGGCCAGGACCAGGGCCACCGCTGCGCAACCGCTGAAGGGATTCAGTCCCCATCCCGACCCGTTCCACTGAAGCCCTGCGGACCAATCGGCCAGCAGACCGCCAATTGCTGGGCCCACGACAAAACCCAGCCCGATTCCCGCACCCAGCATGCCCATGCCCTTGGCGCGCTCGGGGCCCGAGTGGGTGTCGGCGATCGCGGCTGAGACTGTGCTGATGTTGCCGGCCATGATGCCGCCCACCGCGCGAGCGAGCACAAGCAGTGCGAAGGACCCGGCGAACACCCAGCCCACGTAGGAGAGAGCGGTGCCAGCCAGGGTCAGCAACAAGATCTTGCGGCGTCCGTGGCGATCCGATGCGGCTCCCCAGATCGGCGCAGCCAAGAACTGCAAGACTGCGTACAGAGACCCGAGTAGCCCTCCAAAGAGAGTGGTCACAGCCCACTCCCCTTCGGCCATGGTGCCCAGGGCGGAGCGCAGTTGGCCCACCAACCCGTCTGGGCCTTCCAATTCGAAGTAGTGTTCCAGCAGGCTCGGGAACAAGGGGAAGATGACGGAGAAACCGACCATGTCGAGGAACACGGTCAGGAATGCGACAGAGAGGATGGACTTGCGCTTGGTCATGGGTGGTGAGGTTGTACGCTCGTTGGGCCTTCAAGCCCAGAGGGACGGCCCACATGGAGGAGGAGATTCCCCTGCCTGCCCCCGACCTACTAGCCTGTGCACGTGGAAACTCGCCCCGTCGAAGCCTCGATCACTCCTCTGCCCGGGGAATTGGATCTGCCCCGGTCATTGAGCGCCTTACGTTCTCGACGTGGTTTGGTGGCCTTGGACAGCGCTGCCGGCCACCCGAGGAACTTCTCGTGGATTGCCTTCGACCCCCTTCGCGGTCCGCTGCCCCGTGATTTCGAAGAACTGCGCGTCGCGGCCTCCAGCTTGCAGCCTGTGATGAAGGCTCCAGGGCCGTTCAAGGGCGGGTTCATCGGCGCACTGACCTATGACCTCGGCGTGAACGGCAAAGACCTGCGCTTGCCGCCCGGCCCCTGGGGCACGCCGCCGATTGTGGGGGGGCTGTACACGGATTTCATCGTGTTCGATCACGCCCAGGACAAGAGCTGGTTGGTATTGGGGGATGTGATGCACCCGGAGGATGGGAGGTCCGATCGGCGTCAACGGCGTGCTGAAGTCACCGAGTTGTTGAACGCCGCATCTCGCGCTGGGACTGCAGGTGGAGTGGGTGAACTCACACGTCACTGTTCCCCTGAAATGCACGCGCAACGCATCGAGACCGCTCGCTCGCTGATCGCAGAGGGTGAAATCTACCAAGCCAACCTGGCCCACCGATTCACGGGCTCCACCGAGGGACATCCTGTGGACTTGTACCTGTCCCTCCGCCGAGTCAATCCAGCCCCGTACATGGGTTTCCTCGCCTGGGCCGAGTCAGATGGGGGCGAGCACTCGATCCTCTCAGCCTCCCCCGAACTCCTCCTGGAAGTCTCCGGCCCGGCCGTCCGCACTCGACCGATCAAGGGCACCGTGGGACGTGCGCGCGATGCCAAGCAGGATCGTGCGCTGGCCGAGAGTCTGCTCAACAGCGACAAGGACCGCGCCGAGTTGGCCATGATCGTCGATCTCGAGCGCAACGATCTCGCCCGCGTATGCGTTCCCGGTAGCGTGCGCGTGCCCGAGTTTCCCGTGCTGGAGAGCTACCCCTCCGTGCATCACTTGGCCGCGGACGTCTGCGGGACCCTGCGCCCGGGCTTGGATGGCTTCGACGCCCTGGCCTCGCTCTTTCCGGGTGGATCGATCACCGGTGCTCCCAAGTTGCGCAGCATGGAGGTGATCGCGGAACTCGAAGAGCAGGGACGCGGTGTTTTCTGCGGTTCCCTCGGATTTCTGGATGCTCGCGGTGAGGCGCGCTTCAATATTCTGATTCGCACTCTGCGGTGGCGCGCTCGTCCTCGGCAGTCTGGACAGGGGCAGGTGTCCTTCCACGTGGGTGGGGGAATCACCTGGTCATCGGACGCCTCGCGTGAGGAGCAAGAGACCCTGGTGAAGGGTGCCGGTCTGGCTGCCGGTCTTGGGCTCGGGGGATCGGGGTTCGGCGTGCACCTGCATCCTTCAGCTACCGAGACGCCCTCGTAAGGCCTCTGTAGAAGCAATGGGTAGGTGGGAGATCCCCCCGGCACTACCTACATAGCCATGCACCGACCCCTTCGCCCTTTTCACGCCTAGGGTGCCCGGGGTCCGAGGTGCTAGGCTAGCCTCTGCTCCGCACACCCCCGACCCTTGCCTCCCATGATTTGCACCCTCTTGCTCTCCCTCGCCGTCCAGCCCCTGACCCCCGCTCCGGCCGCGGTCATGTCCCATGAATTCACCATTCATCGCTTTCAGGACGACGAAGATGAGAAGGAAAAGCCTGACAAGCGGCCCGAAGTCAAGGAGATCCTGGAGCGCTTGAAGGGACATGCCGGCAAGCGCGGCAAGGAAGACAACGAGGCGGTGGCTGTGGTGGACGAGCTGCTAGCCGAGTTCCCCAAGAGCGGGTTGAAGGACCGCGGCTACATCGTCAAGGGCCTGTCCGACTGCTTCAAGCAGAAGCGTCAGGAGAAGGACGGTGTGCGTCAGAACAAGCTGTTCATGGCGGCCGCTGTGGCCATGGGCGAAATGGGCCCGGAGAGCGCCAAGCCGATCGCTGGCTGGATCGGACACAAAACTCACCGCAAGGACATGCCCCTTCAACGCCAATTGATCCTGGCCCTGGGGAAGACCAAGGACGTGAAGTCGATCAAGGTGCTCACGGACTTGATCAAAGACAAGAGTCCCGCGATTCAAGGCGCGACGGCCGAAGCACTGGGCAACTACGTCCACCTGAAGTCCAAGGAACGCAAGAAGATCTTCGAGGAGCTCCTCAAGACGCTGACATCGGTTCACAATAGCAAGGAATCAGATCCCCTGGACACGATCGCCAGGCAGCGCTACGACGCCATCGCAGCTCCGATGATCACGACCTTGCAAGCGCTGTCTGGCCACGATGAGCGCAAGCCCAGTGAATGGCGCCACTGGTGGAACAAGAACAAAAAGCGAGATTGGGACGAGGAAGACTAGCTCTCGTTCGTCTGTGACCCGGGGCCAGTCGCTCCCTCCTGTGCGCCATGAGACCCAGTTCCCCGAATCACCAGGCCGGTAGTGGCCCCGCGCTACTTCTGGTCCCCCTGCTGGTGCTGGTTCTCGGGGTTCTAGTCGCCCGTTCTCAACACCGGGACCCAAGTGGTGAACGCCCCTCGGCACCCACCGAGCGCGCTGCGGACCCGGTCACGGTTTGGACCGGTTCGCTGGACCTCGCTGGGGGCAAGGGGCAATTCGTGGCGGAGCTTGCTGCGCTGCACTTCGACGCCAATCGCCAGGCGCAAGACGGCCTGGCCCTCGCACAGGCCTTCGACCTGCCCGCAGGTCAGCCCTGGCGACTGCGCGTCTTGCTCAAGGACGCAGCACCCAGGGACTTGGACCCGCACGGCCTGCGCTTGGTAGGCGAGGGGAACTCCGATCTGAAGCCCTTGGTGTCCGCGAGCGGCGTTGCGCATCACCCGCTTTTGCCCCTCTTGGAACCGAGGATGCGATCCCTCGGGTCGACTCCCACCGACGTGATCCTGTGGGGCCCCGAGCCGGGAGCGAGCGTGCAACTCGAGGGCTTGCTGGGGCTGGACAGCTTTGAATTGTCGCGCACCGCTGGAGCACCTTGGCAGCGTCTAGGCGAGTTGGGTTTGTACAGCGTCGGAGGGCATCTGTGATGGTTCGCATGGGATGGTCTCTGGCGATTGTCGTCGGTGCGCTGATGGCGTTGGTCGCATGCGGTGACGTTCGTGCCTCCGGCGGGAGTCCACTCGGGACTGGCCAGGATTCTCCCATTGTTCCGGTTGGTACGACGCCCAATGCCGAGTCCATGCAGGGTGCCCCCGAGATGCTCCCGCCCGCCGTCGACGAGCTGCAACGCCTGCGCTCGCGCATTGCCGAGCTGGAACAGCAGTTGGCCGATGAACGGGCGCGTACGGTTCAACGTGAGCGCGAGTGGGTGGAGTTTCTGCGCGCCCTGTCTCACGTGCCGATCGAGCAGGTACCGGAGCGCCCTGGGTTCCTCGCCGACGCCGTTATCGAGCGAGTTCCGGTCGATGGTGTTTTGCCTCGCCCTGAATCCGAAGCCGAAATCGGTGCCGATCGCCGACGCCAGTTGATGCGGGCGCTGAATGCGCTGCTCGTGTCGGAGCAGGTGCTCAGCATGGACGTGCTGGAGGTCGGACTCATCCAAGCGGGCTGGTGCGGGCCCGTTGTGGTGCGTCTGCTGGATGAACGCGGTCGACCCGTGGGATCGCTCGTTTCTGAACGACTGCGTTTGGAAGTGAGCCGAGCTGGCTTCGGCGTGACCCTGGTCTTTGAGGAGGGTTATGAACGTCACGCGGGGGTCAAGATCCCCTTCGGTCCCGTGGGCGCGGATGGTTTACAACGAACGGGCGTGCGGCGCATTCACTTGCCGGATCTCAACCCCGAGCCGTGGGTCGAGCTCGTGCCAGAATTGATCAGCGAACAGGACCTGCTGAAGAGCCAAGATGACGGTCTATGGCAACTGCGACCTCTGCGCCAACGCCTGGATGGACTCTTGCGCGCCGCCGGGACCCCACTGGGCGGCTGGCGTTTGGTCGAGCTCGGGGGTGTCGTGGACAACACGCTGAACGATGTGCAACTGATCGAACGCGACGGGGATGGGCGTGAAGTGCGACGTCTCTTTGCCGACCGTCTGCGCATCGAAGCCGAACCCGGCGGGGGCCTGCGCCTGGACCTGCAGGGTGGCATTCAGGTGCGCAATGGCCGTCGTGCACCCTTTCTCGCGGGCCGCTATCGCATTTTCCTACCCCGTGCCAAAGCCAGTGTCTGGCGCGCCGAGAACCTGCCCGGGCTCAGTGAGCCGAAGGAGATCTCGCCTCCCGCTACAGGCAAGGGTTGACCCGAGACCTCCGGCCGGAGAAGAATTGGGAGTGACTGAGATCAGCCCTCCCACGCCCCAGGACGAAACTCCGAAAGGCCCCCCCCAGCTGACCGTGTCCGGTTTGACCGACGCGCTCAAGCAACGCTTCGCCAAGTGGGGCCGAGTGGGCGTCGAAGGCGAGGTGAGCGGCATCAAGCGTGCGGGATCCGGGCACTTGTACTTCACTCTCAAGGAAGGAGGCGCCGTCATCTCGTGTGCTCTTTGGCGCAGTCGAGTCGACGCTGCTCTCAAGGGGCAGGCACTGCAGGACGGCGACCAGGTCGTGTGCTTCGGAAGTCTCGAAATCTACCCTCCCCGCGGGACCTACAGCCTGATGGTGGAGCGCGTCGAGAAACGGGGATTGGGCGCGCGCCTGGCTGAGCTTGAGAGACTCAAGGCCCGACTGCGTGAACGAGGCTGGTTTGACCGCAAGCGCCCCCTGCCACGACTGCCCAGCATGGTGGGCCTCGTGACCAGTCGCGACGCGGATGGGTTCGTCGACTTCCTGCGCACTCGCTCCGAGCGCTGGCCGCTCTACCCAGTGCGCTTGGCCCACACCCGGGTGCAGGGATCCAACGCGGCACAGGAAATTGCCCGGCAAGTCGAGAACATGGACGCCTCCGGTGTGGCGTTGATCTGCATGGTGCGTGGGGGCGGATCCATCGAAGACCTGTGGGCGTTCAATGAGGAGGTCGTGGCGCAGGCCATTTGGAAGTGCAGCGTGCCGGTGATCACTGGCATTGGGCACGAGCCCGACACCTCCCTGGCCGACTTGGTCGCGGACCATCACGCCCATACTCCAACGGCCGCCGCCCAGGTCGTTATTCCGGATCGACAAGCCTTGCTGGGTTCGCTCGAGGGTCAGGCGGCGCACTTGGAGCAGGTTCTCGAGCGGCTATTGGACGATCGCACCCAGACCCTTGGGCGTCTCATGCGATCGCGTTGCCTGAGCAGTCCGGAGTGGATTCTGGGGGACCGTGAACGCTCTCTGGGGTCGAGCGATCGTCGCCTGGCGCTTGCCATGCGCTCAGGATTGCAGGCGGCCGGGGCAACGGTTGACCGAGTGCGGGGCCGGCTGAGTCTTCAGAGTCCCGCCCTGCGCGTGGCGGGATTGGCCAGCCGTCTCGATGTGGTCGGCCCCCAACTGGGCCACGCAGCACTGCAATGCCTCGATCGCCGCACTCAGGCTCTGGATCTGGCCCAGCGCTCTCTTTCTTCGGTGTCGCCATTCGCAGTCCTGGGCCGCGGTTACTCCATCACTCGAATCCAAGCAGGGGAGGCGCCCCTCACGGACTCCGATTGCGTGCAAGCGGGTGACGTCTTGGAGACTGTTCTTGCCCAGGGCTCTGTGATAAGTACCGTGACCCGCAGTCAGTCTGCCGCGAAGGGGCCGATGGATTCATGACCCTGATCGAGCAGACTCACGCCATCGTCGTCAACTGGAACGGTGGACAGGCCAACCTCGAGTGCTTGGACTCGCTCTTGGCGGCTGGCCTAGCCGCCGAGAGGATTCAGTTCGTGGACAACGGTTCCCGCGACGATTCTCTCGCCGCAGTGCGTGCCCGGTTTCCCGGATTGTCTATCCATTGCAACGAGACCAACGAGGGCTTTGGCAGGGCGGCGAATCGAGGAGCGCGTGCGGCCCTGGAGGGCGGGGCCCAAGCGCTCTTCTTCGTCAACAACGATGTACGCATGGATCGGGAGACCCCTGCCTTCTTGACGGCGCTCTTGGAGTCGAATCCCACCTGGGGGTCCCTTGGTCCGCGGGTCTTGCATCAAGGGGACCGCCGTCGCATTTGGGCCGCCGGCGGTGCGGTGTGCTTTGGGCCCAACCAGACAAGCCTGCTCGGTCAAGGGCGTGTCGATGGGCCCAGCTACCGCCGCACCCTGCGCGTGGACTACGTTCCGGGCTGCGCTTTGCTCATGAGCCGCGATGCGGCGCAATCCGTCGGACTCTTCGATGAGGGCTACTTTGCCTACATGGAGGACGTGGATCTGGGCCTACGGCTCTCCGATGCCAAGCGGGACAACCTGTGTGTTGGAGAAGTGGCCTGTGAGCACCTGCCGTCCAGCACGACGGGCGGTGGCTACAGTCCGCGCCGGAAGTACTTGAACAGCCGTAACACGCTGCGTTTCTTACGCGCGCACGGGACCCCGCTGCGTTGGACCGCATTCATCTGTTTCGATGTGTTGGCCCTGCCCCTTGTCATCCTTAGCGGCGCGCTGCGTGGTCGCGGGCGCGCTGCCCTGGCCAAGGGGCTAGGCATCGTGCACGGATTGCGAGGCGGGGAGGTGGATCCCAAGTCGCTGGAGACGGGTTCCTCGTGGCTGTGGTAACGCCTGCGGTTGAAGTGATTCTGGTTTCGGACTGCGAAGCCGAAGGCGGATGGTCCGGACCGGCTGCAGTGCATCTGATGGAGTGGGAATTGGACCGCATGCGGCGCTTCCGCAAGCAGGAAGACCAGGCGCGTTTTGCGGCCGCCCATCTGCTCGTGCGCTGGGCCATGACGCGCAGGTTTGGCCAGCGGGCCTTACCGCTGACTCTGGACCAGACGGAGCGGGGCAAACCCTTTGTGACCCAGCCGACGCATGCCCGCAAGACGGCCTTCAGCCTCTCGCACACCCGCGGGCTCGTGGGGTGCGCCCTCTCAAGCGGGGAGTCGGTGGGACTGGACCTGGAGTCCATGGCGCGCCGCCTGGCCGTTCAGGAACTCCTGTCCGAGGTCCTCTCGCCGGACGAGCTGAGTCAATGGCAGTTGAGTCTAGGAGTCCTCGCGGGGGACGCCGGGCTCGAGCGGTTTCTCGAGATCTGGACGCTGAAAGAGGCCCTGTCCAAGGCCCTAGGTGTGGGCCTAGGCGTGGCGCCTTCGCTGTGGTCGTTCGACCTGACATCGTCTCCCATTCGACGCTTGGAATCGATGCCCGACGAATTCGGGGACCCGACCCACTGGCAGTTTGAGCGCACCCGTTCGGCGGATGGACACGTGGTGTCCCTGGCCTTGCCCAATCCCGAGTCCAAGCCCGTTTCCGTGCAGTGGACTTGGATGGAAGGGCACGAACTGTGCGCGGCGATGCGCTAGCGCAGGGGGCCGATTTCCTCTAGCAGAGCGTCGATTACATGGGATTCCAAGCCTCGACTGTTGGCACGCAGAGCCTCTGCGAAGCCATCCATTTGCGTGGCGCAGTCGGGTTCAGCCATGGCCGCAGCCACATACTGAGGAAGGACGTTGATGGGGGTCGTGCGTACTTGATTTCCGAACTCCACCTCACGCCCCAGGACGACGCGCAGGGCGCCCTTCTCGATGGGCTCCCCCGAGTGCTTGCAGCGTGAGCGCCCGGACGGCGCGATCTGAGCGTGGGGTAGTTCCAGCCGTTCTGCCTTCTTGGCTTCTGCCACGTCACGCAGGGCGGCCAATTCCGTCAACTCCGGAACCTCATCGGGGGGGGACTTGGCCAATTCCCAGGCCTTGTTCTGGTAGGCCTGTTCCACCTTGGGGAACGAGCGCCTGGCGGCGCAGGTCAAGTGTTCCCAGATGTAACCCACCCCATAGGGACCCTCGATCAGCGTTCCCAGACGCAGCACATCCTTGTCGATTTTTTTGCGGCACAGTTTGCAGCGGGCGCGGCCGCTGCGCGCGCCTTCGATGACAAAGGGCGGCTGCTGGACCTCCGGCTCTTGAGCGTCTTCTTGGGCCGGTTCGGGCTGGTTGGAATCGTCCATGAGGTGCGGGTCAAGGGGCCAGATCGGCCAAGGGGTAGGAGCAAGTGGACTTCAAGTCGGGGAGCCGCCCTTTCAGTTCCGTATCGAGCTGGGTGATCAGGCGCTCTCGTTCAGCGTAGAGCCGGTAACCCTCCCGGGGTCGCAGGTAGCCCGCCGCTTCGGGGTGGCGTTCACAGAGAGTGTCGAACCCCAGCTGTGTTTCCAAGTCCGCGAGGCGCTCGCGTTTCTCTAGCAGTGCCCGGGTCAAGAAGGGCATAACCATGGAGTAGTCCGCCTGCAGGGACTCGCAGGTGTTGCGATATTCATCCTTGTCGACCTTGCCCCAGGTGACCGCTTCCGCGGGCGGGCAGGAGGACAGGGAGCCGTCCGTAACGGGCGCAGAGGTGATCTGAATGTCGTACAGGAATCCGCCCACGTCCTCAAAGCCGAGAATTTGGGACAGGGCCGGTTCAGGTTGCAGATTGAAGTTCTTGGGCACGCCGCCACCCAAGATCAGGGTGCCCAAGACCTGGGTCTGGCTCTCCCTCTGGCCCCAAAGGTGATAAGCGCAGGACTCGAACACCTCCTCCTCAAGGTTGAGGCGGAAGGCCGGGCTCTGTCCCGTGGCTCGCCCCATGGCCCACAACTTGACCGCGTTCAAGAATACCGACCCGTCGCTGGGCGCACCCACAAAGACGGGGATCGCCATGCGGTGGCACAGGGCCAAGAGGCCCTCGCGCGTTTTGTTTTGTTTTTCCTGCGCCGCATAGCGGCGTCCCAGCAGGTACCGCATCTGGGTCCCGGACATCGGCTCGTTGAACTCAGGCTGCTGCAAGCAGGCGCTGATGAAAGCATCCTGGTTGAGCAGAACGTCCTCATCGAACCCGATGTCGGTGATGCGAATTGTGCGTTCGTCGCGCAGACCGCCATCATCTCCGAAGATGGGGACCTCTCGAAAGGGGTGGTCGCGCGCGTCGTCGAGGGCCCGGTGACCATCGTGATAGCAGACGGCGTCTGTGGTCGACAGCAGGCAGAACCAGCCTGTGTCGAGCAGCGGGTTGAGCCAGGTGTAGTGCTGACCGGACGCAGTGACCGGTCCCGCGATGGCCAGGGTCATGGGCACGCCGCGCCCGATGGCCTCGTCGAGCAACTGCCAGATCCGGCGCAGGTACCCGGCACCAAAGCTGGGCAGACAGGTGTTGAAAAGATCCTCCAGGTGGGCTGTGTCGGTGACGCAACCATGGGTGAGGGGAGTGTGGGCGGACATGGGGCTAGGGTAGTCCGGTCATGTCGGGTTGGCGAACAGGGATCTGCGGGTTCTGGGGGGGAGCACGGCAGCGGGTCGGGTGGTCGGGGTTCTGGAGTGTTGGCGCCCGGCCCCGGCCGGGAAGCCCGAGATCTCCAGCCGGCCGGCCAACCACCGCCCCCTCCCACCCGGGCTGACGCCTGCTGGCGCCCCCCGGTTACGGAGAATCCCATCCCCCCCTACACCTGCAATCGCTACCATCCCCCGCACCATGACCGAATTCACTCCCCATGCCGCCGAGGCCTACGGCGTTCAGGACTATTCCTCCCAACCCGACATCGCGGGCGTCGAGATCATCCCCCTGCGACGGTTCAATGACGATGGGGGGTCCATGACCGAGCTGGCTCGGCTGGATCAGGGGCAGGTCAACGGGGTCGGCGGCTTCTCGGCCGCGCAGATGAACTACTCCGTCATGGACCCCCTCGCGATCAAGGCTTTCCATCTACACAAGCGCCAGACGGATGTGTGGTTCGTTCCGCCCTCCGACAAAATCCTGCTCGTTCTCAGTGACGTGCGCGCCGGGTCGCCGAGCGAGGGAACGACGCGCCGCTACGTGCTCGGTGATGGCAAGTCGTTTCTGATACGCATTCCCCCCGGTGTGGCCCACGGGGCGCGCAACCTGCGCACCGCTGCGCCCAGCACGATCATCTACTTTGTTGACGTGCAATTCAGTACAGACGACACGTGCGATGAAGGGCGTCTGCCCTGGGATCACTTTGGAGCGGACGTCTGGGAAGTGGAACGGGCCTAGAGCGGCTTAGGCCGAGCCCTCAACGACCCGGATCATGCGCTGCAGGGCCAGGCGGGCTTCACCCGTCATTTCTGCCCGCTCCCGGTCATCGAGCCGCTCCCGACGTCCCGTGCTCTCGTCCACCGCATCTCCGGCCAGCACCCGGTTGGCATCCGGGGCACAACCCCTGCGCAGAAGGTCGAGGATGCCTGCCAGGTGCGGCGGATCATTGCGGCTCATGGTCGCGCACCCGCAGCCTGCCGTGCCGAACTCGGAATCGGGAATGTCGGCCAGGTGCATGACTTGAACGCCGCGTGCCTGCGCCACCTCCTTGGCGTTGCGAACAAAGTGGCCCTCGGTGCCGATGACGAGGCGTGAGCCCTCGGGTGCATCGAGCATCTGACCCCACAGGTATTGGGTGCTGCCCGACCCATCCGCCGCTTGGACCACACCCAAGGGGGATTCGGGGTGCACGAGCACTCGCCAGCCACGCTCCTGCCACCAATGGACGTGCTGCGGTGTGAACACGGTGTGCACGCCGCAGTAGGCACCCCACAGGATCATCTGAGCCTGGTCTAGCGCGGCCAGACCGCCCTCTACATGATCGTCATCCAAGGGAAAGGCCCCTCGGGTCTGTTCGGCATCTGCTAGGCGCACCACCCGCGCGGGGTCTAATCCCAGGCGCTGGGCCGTGTTGGCTCCCAAGTGTTCATCGGGAACGAACAACACCTTCGAGCCCTGCTTGAGAGCCCACTCGACAACCTGATGGGCGTTGCTGCTCGTACACACGGCGCCACCCGTTCGACCGGCGAGAGCCTTGAGGCGTCCGGACGTGTTCATGTAGGCCACACACACCAAGTCATCGCCGTAGCGCTCCAGCAACTGGTCCGCAACCGGCAAGACCATGTGGTCCTTGGCCATCATCTCCATGGTGCACCCGGCCTTGGGGTTGGTGATCCAAATCTGCTGGTCGTCGCGCGCCAGCAACGCGATGGACTCGGCCATGAAATGCACGGCCGATTCCACGATGATTTTCTTTTCCGGTTGGCGCGTGGCCTGCAGCGCCAGGGCATAGCTGTCGGAAACTGAACCTCCGTAGCGCTCGACCAGCTTCACGATTTCACCGCCCATGTAGTAGTGAGCAAGTAGCAGCAGGGAGTCGCCGAAGTGGTCCTGGGCCGGACGCACGTAGCTATCGAGCCAGGGCAGCACCGTTTCTGGCGTGCGGTCCGGCAAAGCCAAGTACTCCTCGGCGTAGGGACGCAGCTCGTCCTGGTACCAATCGAGGGGCAGGTCCGTCTGGCAAATCGGAATCCCCGGCCTGAGTTTCAAACCGCTGGTCATCATAGGTGGGCTCGAGCGTCCAGGCCCTAGCCCAGGTACGGGTAGCGGTAGTCCGTCGGCGGAACGAAAGTCTCTTTCATTGTGCGAGGCGATACCCAGCGCAACATGTTCAAGAGAGACCCCGCCTTGTCGTTTGTGCCGGAAGCCCGGGATCCGCCAAAGGGCTGTTGGCCCACCACGGCACCGGTAGGCTTGTCGTTGATGTAGAAGTTTCCGGCGGCAAATCGCAACCGGTCGACTCCCAAGCGAATGGCCGCCCGGTCAATGCCGAAGATGGCGCCGGTCAGCGCGTACTCAGAGGTGTCCGCGCAAAGGTCGAGCGTCTCCTCATAGCGTTCATCATCGTAGACATAGACCGTGAGCAAGGGGCCGAAGAGCTCGGTGCGCATCAAGTCGTGTTTGGGGTCTTGGACCTGAACGACGGTGGGGTGCACGAAGTAGCCCACTGAGTCGTCGTACTCTCCACCAATGACAACTTCGGCAGTGCTATCGGCCTGGGCGCCATCGATGGCACCCTTCAACTTCGCGAAGGAGGACGCATCGATCAGAGCCCCCATGAAGTTGCTGAAGTCGCACACGTCGCCCACTCCCAGTTCGGCCACCATGCCGGCCATGCGCGTGCGCACGTCGTCCCACAGGCTCTTGGGGATGTAGGCACGGCTGGCGGCGGAGCACTTCTGCCCTTGGAACTCGAAGGCCCCGCGCACGAGAGCCACGGCAAGGCTCTGGGCTTCGGACGAGCGGTGGGCGAAGACAAAGTCCTTGCCCCCTGTTTCACCCACCAATCGGGGGTACTGCGAGTACTGCGCAATCTGGTTGCCGATCGTCTTCCAGATTCCCTGGAAGACACCGGTCGAACCCGTGAAGTGAATGCCCGCCAAGCGGCGGTCCGCTAGCACCGGGTCCCCAACCTGTGCGCCGGATCCGGGCAGGAAGTTGATCACCCCAGCGGGCAGGCCCGCTTCTTCGAGCATCTTCATCAGGTAGTAGTTCGACAGGACAGACGTGCTAGCCGGTTTCCACAGGCAAGTATTGCCCACCATGGCGGGGGCCGTTGGCAGGTTGCCTGCAATGGACGTGAAGTTGAAGGGCGTGATTGCGAACACGAACCCGTCGAGGGGGCGGTGTTCTACTCGGTTCCACATGCCCGGTGCGGACTGAGGTTGCTCAGCGTAGAGCTGCTCCATGTAGCTCACGTTGAAACGCCAAAAGTCGATCAGCTCGCAGGCCGCGTCGATCTCCGCTTGGTGGCAGGTCTTCGACTGGTTGAGCATGGTCGAGGCGTTAATCGTGTCGCGCCAAGGGCCGCGCAGCAGTTCCCCTGCTTTCAGAAAGATGGCTGCCCGTTCTTCCCACGGCATATCGGCCCACGCGCTCTTGGCGTCGTCCGCGGCTTCGATCGCCAGTTGCACCTCCGCCTCTCCCGCTTGAGAGTAGGTCCCCAGGACGTGGGCGTGGTTGTGGGGCATGACCATCTGCCGCTTGTTGTCCGTGTGGATCTCCCGACCACCAATGATCAGCGGGACATCCACCGTTTCCGCGGCCATGCTCGAGAGGCGATTCTCCAGGGAGATGCGCTCTGGGCTCCCCGGTGCGTACTCACGGACCGGCTCATTGAGGGGGAGGGGGGGCTTGAAGGTGCCGTGCGTCATGGTGCTGGAAAGTCGGAATCTCGCTGGGGAGGGGCCGGGTTCGGGCGACGAGTATCGCAAGGCGATTCGGCCCTGTCGACCGGAGGCCGGTCGTGAGGTGTGATCAGGGGGCCAGAACGGGGCTTGCTCCCTTCCACCTCTTGGGCGCAGGGGCCATCATGGGCGCGCCCCGCTGCCCCCACGCGGGCACTCCTGCCCATGAACCTTCATCCCACCCCCGGAACAACCCGCGCCAGCACTGCAGAGCTAGCCGCATGGCTGGACGGTGCCCTCGCCCCTCATTTGGACGACCGCCGAGTCGCGTGGTGGGCTGGAACCCTTGAGAGCGTGGAATCCGGTCTCCCGTGTGCACAGTTCGCAGCGACCCTCGCCGTAACTAGTCGGCATGCCCCGCGCGTCAGACTCAAGCCTGGAGAACCCGATCTCGCCGCGGCCCAGCAGCTTCTACCTGGCTGGGATCCCACCCACTGGGATGTGTTGGAGGCCATGCGCTGCCGCATGCTCCTGGCCCGTCCGGACCTAGAACAGGACTCCTTCGCCCAGGACTTGGACGAGGTCTGCCGACACGCCGATGAAGGCGAGTTGCGAGCGCTCTACAAGTCCTTGGCTCTCCTTCCGGACGCCCATCGATTCCGAGCACGGGGGGCCGAAGGTTGCCGGACCAACATCGTTCCCGTCTTCGAATCTGTAGCCTGCGACACTCCATTCCCCTTCGAGCACTTCGACGACTTGGCCTGGAACCAGATGCTCATCAAGGGACTTTTCATCGAGGCCCCACTGGTCCGGATCTACGGTTTGGACCGGCGGCTGAATCCAGAGTTGGCGCGCATGGCGCTCGACTTGGCCGACGAGCGGCGGTCCGCGGGGCGTGTGGTCCAGCCTGAGCTCTGGATGTGCCTGGGCACCCATGGCGGGCAGCGCGGAGTTGAGTCTATGCAGCAGGAGCTCGACGGCGACCACCAAGCCGGACGGCGCGCCGCCTACCTGGGCCTGGCGCGGGCTGGCGAACAGGTCGATCGCGCGTCCGACAGCGCGCTATCTACCACGCACCTGCGGGTGCTGGCCCGCGACGTGGGCCGCGGCGCTTTCAATCACCTCGACGACTGACTGATCCCCTAACCTCGGACATCCCTATGCGTTTCTTCGATCCCCACATCCACATGAGCAGTCGTACGACGGACGACTACCAGGCCATGGCGGACGCCGGTGTGCGCGCCGTGATCGAACCCGCCTTCTGGCAGGGCCAGCCGCGCACCACGATCGGCGCGTTTGTTGATTACTTCTCCAGCCTTGTTGGTTGGGAGCGCTTTCGGGCTTCGCAATTTGGTATCAGCCACTACTGCGCGATCGGGCTCAACTCCAAGGAAGCCAACGACGAGGGCTTGGCGCGCGAGGTGTTGGAATTGCTGCCTCTCTATGCGCTCAAGGAAGGCGTCGTCGCGGTAGGGGAGATCGGCTACGACGAGATCACCGCTGCGGAGGAGCGCGCCTACCAGGCCCAGCTCGAATTCGCCGTGGAGCACGACATGGTCGTGATGGTGCACTCGCCGCACAGGGACAAGCACCATGGCATCTTGCGTTCCATGGATGTGGCGGCCGAGGTTGGCCTGTCCATGGATAAGCTCGTGATCGATCACAACAACGAGGAGACCGTTCAGAGCGTGCTCGACCGGGGAGCCTGGGCTGCCTTCACGATCTACCCGCATACCAAAATGGGGTCCCAACGCATGGTAGAGGTCGTCAAGCAGTACGGCCCCGAGCGCATTATCGTCGACAGTTCAGCCGATTGGGGGGTGAGCGACCCCCTGGCCGTGCCGCGCACGGCGGCCTTAATGCTCGAGCAGGATGTCGATGCGGCCTGCGTCGAGCAGACCTGTTGGCAAAACGCACTCGACGCCTACGCCCAGTCAGGTCAGATCGACGTCGCGGCTCTGGAGCAAAAACCCCAGGTGGACCAGAGTCAGATGTTCGGAGACAGCAGCATCTTGCGTGGCCAGGAGCCTCGAGTGGATGCGACTGTTTCTAACTGAACTGCCTGGGTTCGCTGGGCTCAATGCCCTCCGAAATCGTCGCAACCTCCTGCAACCCAACGCTTTGTGAGTCGTCCCTTCTTGCTCAGGTCCCCGTCCGATCTGCAAGGAGGTTATTCACAATGTTCGTTCCGCCGCGCTGCCCCAATCGGGGGTGCGCCCAACACACCGATCCCACGCCCCGCTTCTATTGGCGCAAGGGCTTCTACCGCGCC